>Ga0163144_10000079_pt1 | contig 219131 bp, 207 predicted proteins | sample OliLak19BULKMAT1_FD_123175 | JGI IMG/M metagenome (GOLD analysis project Ga0163144, IMG submission 123175) | Freshwater microbial mat bacterial communities from Lake Vanda, McMurdo Dry Valleys, Antarctica - Oligotrophic Lake LV.19.BULKMAT1 | ecosystem: Environmental > Aquatic > Freshwater >... | reverse complement strand
TCCTGCAGATGCTCGACGTCCTCGCTGCCTTTCTGGGGTGCCCCCACCAGGAGGGCGCGTTCCGCGGGCGGCGCGATCTCGATCAAGGAACGAATGGGACGCTCCGCCGGCTACGGCCTGAGCAGGGGAATGCTCCCCTGCCCGCTGAAGGGGATCGGCAGGTCGGCGCCCCCCGGCAGCCGGAGCATGAACCGGCCGTCGAGGCCGTAGTTCACCGCGCCGCTGTTGAGCACCGACCGGGCGGCGCCTCCAACGCCGCTCCAGCTGAAGCCGAGCGGCACCGTCACGACGGTCGTGTCGCCCTGGGAAAGGGTGAACGGACCGGCCAGCGCCAAGTCGCCAAAATGGGTGCCTTCGATGTCGAGCCCGGCGCTCAGTGCGCTGCCATTGAGGGTGATGCGATTGGGGTTGTGGAACGCCAGCGCCACATCTAGCGTCCCGCCGGTCAGCCCGACGTTGCGAACCGCGATGGACCGGAGGCTCACATGGGGCTGGATCAGGGAGGCGGGATCCACCCGCCCGGGACCGCCGCAGGCAGCGAGGAGGAGGGCCAGCATGATGGGTTTGTACATGGGGTGAATATAGGCGATTGGGCGATTGGGCGGTGGGACCGTGGGGCGAAAGCTGCCTGATCCCGCCGGGCCGAGGCGCGCCCGAGACGACTCGTCGCCTAACCGCCAGCGTCCGGCCGAGCGGCTTCTTCCGCACGCTGCTTCGCCCACCATTCCATCCGTTCCTGGATGCGTTTCTCGAATCCCATCGGCCCGGGCTGGTAGAAGGTCGCACCCTTCAGTTTCTCCGGGAGGTACTCCTGCGCCTGATAGCCGGTGGGAGCATCATGCGCGTAGCGGTAGCCCTTCCCGTATTCGAGCTGCTGCATCAGCGCGGTCGGGGCGTTCCGGATATGCAGGGGCACGGGCTCCGCCGGGGTGCGCTGAGCCGCGGCCAGCGCCGCCTGAAGCGCCACCACGGTCCGGTTGCTCTTGGGAGCGGTGGCCAGGTAGATGGTCATCTCCGCCAACGGCAGGTAGCCCTCGGGCGCGCCCAGCATATGGAAGGCGTCCCGCGCCGCCACCGCCAGCTTGAGCGCCTCCGGATCGGCCAGGCCGATGTCCTCCGCCGCCATGGCGATGGCCCGCCGGAACAGGGTCATGGGGTCTTCCCCGCCCTCCAGCATCCGCGCCATCCAGTACAGCGCCGCTTGCGGATCGCTGCCCCGGAGCGACTTGTGGTAGGCGGAGAGCAGGTTGAAATGCGCTTCCCGGTTCTTGTCATAGGCCGCCACCCGCCGCCCCAGCGTAGCGATGATCCCATCCCGGCTCAGCCGGCCGTGAAGACCGGCCAGCGCAGCCGCCTGCTCCAGGACGGTCAGCGCCCGCCGGGCGTCCCCATCGGCGAATTCGGCCAGCAGCTCCAGCGCGCCGGGCTCCACCTCCAGTTCCAGCGCGCCCAGGCCGCGATCACGCTCGGCCACAGCCCGGGTCAGCAGCCCCAGGATGTCGGCCTCCTGGAGCGGCTTGAGCACGTAGACCTGGGTGCGGGAGAGCAGCGCCCCGTTCAGTTCGAAACTGGGATTCTCTGTGGTGGCACCGATCAGGGTCACCGTGCCCCGTTCGACGTGCGGGAGGAACGCGTCCTGCTGGGCCCGGTTGAAGCGGTGGATCTCATCGAGGAAGAGCACCGTGCCCCGCCCCAGCATCCGCCGGCCCTCCGCCTCGCGGACGATCTCCCGGACCCGGGCTACCCCGTCGAGCACGGCGGAGAGTTCGACGAACTCCTTGTCGCTGTGCCCCGCGATCAGCCGGGCGATGGTGGTCTTGCCGGAGCCGGGCGGCCCCCAGAACACCGAACTGCCCACCTCGCCCCGCCGGATGGCGTCGCCCAGCGGCTGGCCCGGGCCGAGCAGGTGCTCCTGGCCCACGCATTCCTCCAGGGTCCGCGGCCGCATGCGGGCCGCCAGAGGTTCCGGCGTGGCAAAGAGGGAGGGAGCGGTCATTGAGAGAAAATAGTCGGGGCGGAGAGCAGGCCGTGGGCGCCCGCAGGGGACAGCGGCCTAGCCGGCCACCGCCATTTCGACCAGCAGCCGGGTCACGAAGAACGCCGCTGCCCCCACGAAGAACATCGCCGGCATCTTCCACCCGCGCCGGGTCTGGAACTCGGGGACCAGGTTGGACGCCGCCACGTAGATGGTCACCCCGGCCGACAGCGCCAGCCCATGGGCGGCCAGCGGCGCAATCAGGCCGGTGAAGATCACGCCGAGGATCGTGGCGGCACCCAGCAGGGCCACCGATCCCAGCGCCCGGCCCCGTCCCTGCCCGCCGGCCAGCATGACGCTGGCCATGGCCACGCCCTCGGGGAGCTTGTGCAGGAACACCGCCAGAAACAGCAGGATGCCGAGATGGCGACTGACCCCGAACCCGCTGGCGATAGCGACACCATCGAAGAACGTGTGCAGCAGCAGGCCGAGCAGGGCGCTCCATCCCTGCCAGGGGCTCACCTCGTGGGTCTCTTCCCCGAAGTGGAAGTGGGGAGCCAGCACGTGCTGCGCCAGGTGGACCGCGAGGTAGCCGGCCAGGATGAACACCGGCGCGTCCGCCCGCCGGTTCACGGCTTCGGGCATGACCTCGAGCAGGGCCACGGCCAGCATGAACCCGGCCCCGAAGGCCAGGAACAGGTTGATGACGTCGAGGCTCCTGCGCTCGTGCCGCACCACGGCGTAGCCACCCACGAGATTGCCCAGCGCGGCCACCACGGCAAAGAGCAGAGCGTTCACGCCAGGCGCCGCGCCGCGGCGAGCAGCGACTCCCGGGTATTGAGTGCCGGATCGTCCACGACCATGGCCAGCAGCCGGTCCAGGATCATGCCGAAGCGCGGGCCGGACGGAATCCCCAGCTCGGCCAGGTCGGTGCCGGTAATGGCGAGTTGCTTGCGACTGATCGCTTCTCCCCGTTCGCGGACCCCGCGCACCGCGGCCCGCCAGGGGGCCTCGGTGCCCCGTTGCAGCCGCCACAACTGGGCCAGGTCGTCTACTGCCTCGCCGACCGCCGCCATCCACCGGCGGACGGCCTGGGGGCTGGTGCTTTCCGGCTCCGCCGGTCCGGTGATCAGGGTGGTGGCGCGCGCAATCTCCGCCCGCGAGGCCTTCATCCGAATCAGCACCGCCACCGGATCGAGCGTGAAGAGCGAGGTCAGCAGCAGCGGATCGCGCACCAGGTCGGTGTGATCGCCGCCCAGGATCGCCGCCCCCTGCTCGGCGCCCTCCGCCGCGGTCGGCCGGAGTTCCGGCAGCAGGACCTTGGCGGCCCCGCTGCTCCGCCACAACTCGAGGAGCCGGTCCAGCGAGCGCGCGGTGCGCAGACCCTTGAACCACTCCTCCCGCACCCGTTCCGCAGACAGCTGGGCTAGGCCAGGAGCGGCCGATTGCATGGCCGACCAGGTGGGCGCCTCGATGGCAAATTCGAACCGGGCCGCAAAGCGGATCCCGCGGAGCACCCGGAGGTAGTCTTCCCGGAAGCGGAGCGCCGGGTCGCCGACCGCCCGGACCAGGCCGGCGGCCAGGTCGGCCTCGCCGTGGAACGGGTCGCGCCAGACGTCCGTGATGGGATGGTAGGCAATGGCGTTGATGGTGAAGTCGCGCCGGGCCAGGTCCTCCTCCAGCGAGGCGCCGAACTCTACCACCGCGTGCCGTCCATCGGTCTGGACGTCCTTGCGGAAGGTGGTGACCTCGTGATGCCGCCGGTGGGTGCGGACGGCGACCGTGCCGAAGCGCTCTCCGACGGCGACCGTGTTCCGGAACAGCGCCTGGACTTCCGTCGGCGTGGCCGACGTGGCAATGTCGTAATCGGTATTGGGCTGGCCCAGCAGGGTATCACGGAGCGCCCCACCGACACACCAGGCCTCGTGGCCGGCGCCCTCGAGGGCGCTGGCGATCTCGCGCACATCCTGGGGAATCGTGAGGGTCGCAGGGAAGGGCATGGGATCAGGGCGTCGGGAAGCGAAGCATGGAGTTCGGGTCCGGGGGCAAAGATAAGGGCCGTGACACGAGACGACAGGGCGACGGCAGATTCGCGATGTCCGCCACCCCGATCACCCCGCCCCGCCGTAGCCCACGCCCGCCGACAGACTGATGACCAGTTCCATCCGGGCCTGCGCCAGGGTGCGCGGGCCGGCGGGAATGACCCCCTCGCGCACCAGCGTCGCACCGCCGCCCGGAAAGGCGTAGATCGGCGACACCGCGCCGCGGGCACAGCGGGTCCCCAGCACCACCGGCTTCCCCTCGGCCAGCCAGCGCCGGATCGCCGGGACGGCACCGGGCGGGAGATTGCCGCTGCCGAAGGCGGCGATCACCACGCCGTCGTGCCCCGGCCGGGCCAGGTCGAGCAACTCGCCCTGGTCTCCCAGCGTCATGGCGATGAGCGCCACCCGAGCCTGGAGTGAGGTGGGTTCGGTAGTGTGCCGCCCGGCCGACGGCGCAGTGAACACCACCGTTCCCCCCTCCACCCGGCCGATGGGCTCGCCGTGCGGAGCGCCGAACGCGGCCATGGCGGTGGCTTCGACCTTGGCCACCTCCCGGCCGTCGAACACGCTCCCGGCAAAGGTCACGATGGCGCCCCGGCCACGGCTGTCGGGGTGGATGGCCACCCGCGCGGCGTCGACGAGATTCCGGGGACCGTCCCAGCCGGCATCCACGGTGGTCAGCATCGCCCCGGTGACCACCACCGGTATGGCCGGATCCAGCGTGCGTGCCAGAAGGTAGGCGGTCTCCTCGATGGTATCGGTGCCGTGGGTGATCACCACTCCGCGCGGCGGCTCGCCGCCCTCTCCAGCCTGAACCGCGCGAACATGATTGCGCAGCTCCCACAGCTTGTCCTGCCCCATGTGACAGGCCGGGTACCGTCCCCAGTCATCAATCCGGAACGGCGACACGGAGCGGAGTTCCGGTGCCATGGCGACCAGCGCATCGCCGCCATGGGTGGGCACATTGCCCCCGGCGCGCTCGTCGCGCTGCATGGAGATGGTGCCGCCGGTGAAGAGGAGGTGGAGCATGGTAGTTATTAGGCGGTTAGACGGTTAGGCGGTTGGTCGGTCCCCCGGTCCCCCGACTCACCCACACAGCACACTCCCGCCGTTCACATTGAGGATCTCCCCGGTGATGTGCCGCGCCAGCGGGGAGCACAGGAAGAGAATCGGGCCGGCGATGTCCTCGGCGCTGGCGATCCGCCCGACCGGGATGGCGGCGGCGATCCGTTCCCGGCCGCCGTCCCCGAAGGCGGACCAGCTCATCTCCGTATCTACCCAACCGGGGGCCACGCAATTGACGGTGATGCCGGGCGCACATTCCACGCAGAGCGACTTGACCAGGGCGATCATCGCGCCCTTGCTGGCGGCATAGTCGGCATGGGACGCTTCCCCCCGCTGGCCAGCCGTGCTGCCGACCAGCACCACCCTGCCTCCCGGCCGCATTCTCCGCAGCGCGGCCCGCGTGGTCAGGAAGACCGAGTCGAGATTGGCGCGCATGGTGTCGGACCAGCGCTCCGCCGTCATGTCGCGGAGCGCCGTCACCTCCGGCGGCCAGACGCCGGCGTTGCCGACAAAGCAGTCCAGCGGCCCCAGCGCGTCGTGAGCCGCCGTGAACAGCCGGTCCACGGTGTCCGCATCCGCCAGATCCCCCGCCCCCACCCAGGCCTTCCGGCCGAGCGCCCGAACCTCCGCGGCGACCTGCTCGGCGTCGGCCAGCCGGCTCCGGCAGGTCAGGGCCACATCGGCGCCGGCCCGCGCGAGCAGCAGGGCCGTCGCGCGGCCGATCCCCCGGGAACCCCCGGTGACCAGCGCCGTCTGACCGGTCAGTGAGATCATTCGCGATCCTTTGTGGCGCGCCCGAACATGGCGCGAATACGCTCGAGAAAGGCCAGCCGGAACGTGAAGGGCGCCACCGGCTCGACCGGCTGGTCGGCCACGATAGCGGCGGGGTTGGTGCGCATCAACAGCGCGGCCTGGATCCCGCCCTCATGCTCGATGAGAGCATCCCAGATTCCGCGGAGACCTCGCGTGTCGCCGTGATTGTCACCCGCGGCCACGTCGGCCAGGCCATACTGCAGCAGCTGGCGCGCCCGCTCGCCCCGCGGCCGGGACGAGAGGAGTGTCGGCCCATCGAGCTGGAGCAGTGCCCCCAGCGTCTTCCAGCGGTGCGCGGCGTCCGGGGAACAGCAGGAGTAGCGCTCGGGATGGGCCAGCAACGGCACCAGCCCGATGCTGACCACCAGCGCCAGCGCGTGTTCCACCGTCTGGCCCGCCACCAGACGGGGGAACTCGACCAGCAGGAAGCGGCTGCCGTTCAGGGTCACCGCCCGCTGCTCGGCGACCGCCGCCTCCAGCGGCCGGTCCAGCATGACCTCCGCGCCACGGTAGAGCGCCACCCCGGCAGGCGCCGCGGCAACAAGCTCCTCCCAGGCGCGCTGGTGCGGCGCGGGCACCCCGGCGGGGGCCTGACTGGCCAGGAGGTGAGGTGTCAGGCAGACCCCGGTGATCCCCTCAGCCTGGAATCGGGTGAGCACACCGATCGACTGCTCCAGGCTGCGGGAGCCGTCATCAACGCGCGGCAGCAGATGGCTGTGCAGGTCGATCATTCAGCCGGCGCGCTCCGCCGCGAGCAGCGCTTCGGCAAACCGGCCCAGCCGGTCCGGCGCCGCCTCGGCCTGGGCCAGCAGCGCCAGCGTGATCAGCGCGTCGCCGGCCAGGAGATCCAAGGCAATCCGCCGGTCCCCCGGATGTTCTTCCACGATGGCCAGCACCCGTTCGGCGGCAATTGCCAGCCGGTCTGCCACCGTTTCCCCCTCGGTGACCGCCGCGGCATGCTCCAATACCCGATCCCGCAGCGCCTGCGGCGCGCGGGCGGTCCGCCGGGCCAGCCAGTCGGCCGTGTCACCGGAGGGGGGCAGGTCCGGGGTCACCGCCTAGCGCTCCCCCGCGAGCCAGCCCTTGATGATGCCCGGAGCGGCGGTGCGCGCGGCCGGAAGTTGGGCGGGGTCTCCCGCGCCCGCCGAGGCAAAGGCGGGCCGCCCGCCGCCCTTCCCGCCGCTCACCGCGGCGATGCGGTTGACCAGGTCGCCGGCCTTTCGGCCCGCCTTGACCAGGTCGTCGGTGAGGGCCACGTGCACCGCGCCGCGCCCCGCGCTCGAGAACAGCACCAGCACTGCGTTCTTCTTTCCCTCCCGGTGCCGATCGGCAAGGGTCAGGACCTCATCGCGGTCCTCGCTCTCGGTCTCTCCGATCGAGACGCTCACTCCGGCGATCTCCTCGACCTGCAGCGCCGCCCCGGCCGTTCCGCCGCCGGACTTGAGCATCTGCGCCAGCCGGGCCTCCAGCTTTTCCTTCTCCAGGCGAATCTGCTCCAGCTTGCGGAGCACCTGATCCGGCCGGGCCCGGACCGACTCCGCGATCTGTTCCAGCAGGGCCTCTTCCCGCCGCAGGCTGTTCCAGGCTTCGGGGCCGGTGATCGCCTCGATGCGGCGGACGCCGGCCGCTACCCCGCCCTGCCCCGTCACGCGGAACAGGCCCAGCTGCCCGGTGGTGCGGACATGCGTCCCGCCGCACAACTCCAGCGACGGGCCCATCTGCACCACCCGCACCGTGTCGCCGTACTTCTCGGAGAAGAACGCCATGGCGCCGAGCTTGAGGGCCTCCTGGTAGGGCAGCTCGCGGGTGGACACCTCCCAGTTCTCCAGCACCTGGTCGTAGACCTCCTGGGCGATCGTCTCCAGTTGCGCCTGGTCCACCGGAGCATGATGGGAGAAGTCGAACCGGAGCCGCCCCGGCTCCACCAGCGAACCCTGCTGCTTGACGTGGGTGCCGAGATGCTTGCGCAGCGCCCAGTGGACCAGGTGAGTAGCGCTGTGGTTGCGCTCGATGTCCCGGCGACGCCCCCGGTCCACGACGGCCTTCACCGGCCCGGGCGCAAAGTCACCGGACAGGATGCCGCTGAGGACGGGACCGTCAGGCGTCTTGCGGACCGCCTCCACGGCCAGCGCCCACCCGTCGCCCAGCACGGTACCGGTGTCGCTCACCTGCCCGCCGGACTCGGCGTAGAATGGGTTGTCGCGCAGCCGGAGTTCGGCCTTGTTGCCGACGCGCCGAATGCTGAGCACGTCGGTTTCCGCGGTGGTTTCCGCATACCCGATAAAACGCGAAGGGTCCTTCGAGAAGATTTCTTCGCGACCTTCCTGTTGGATCGTTGCGGATTCACCGAGCGCCCCGGCGTCGACCCCGGCCCTCTGAACCCGGCGCACCTCCCGCGAGCGCTCCCGCTGCTCCGTGAGCGCCCGCTCGAACCCCGCAATGTCCACGCCCTTCCCCCGTTCCGCCGCGATGATCTGGGTCAGGTCAATCGGGAAGCCGAAGGTGTCGTAGAGCTTGAAGGCCTCCTCCCCGGGAATCGTCTTCGCGCCGGCGGCAAAGATCTCTTCCAGCCGCTTGAAGCCACCGTCAATGGTGACCAGGAAGCGCTCCTCCTCCTGCCGGGTCACGTCGGCGATGTACTGGGCCTTGGCGCGGAGTTCGGGGAACGCCTCTCCCATCTCCCGTGCCACCACCGCCGTGAGCGGTGCCAGCGTCGGTTCCTGACGCCCCAGCAGCCAGGCGTGACGAACGCCCCTGCGCAGGATCCGGCGCAGCACGTAGCCGCGCCCCTCGTTGCTGGGATAGACGCCATCGGCAAGTAGAAAGGTCACCGCGCGCGCATGATCGGCGAGGACCCGGAAGGAGGGCCCAATCTGGGCAGCCTTGAGATCTGTGGGAACACCCCGGGCGGAATGACCGCCTGAATACCCGGCCTTCCGATGCCCTCCCGTTCCCTGCAACTGCCCGCCGTCGGTCCTGGGATACTCTATCCCAAGCAACTCCTTGGACTTCTCAATCAAGGGCAGGAAGAGGTCGGTGTGAAAGTTGGAGTCCGCCCCCTGCATCACCGAGGCGATGCGCTCCAGCCCCGCCCCGGTGTCCACCGAGGGCTTGGGGAGTGGCGTGAGCGTACCGTCCGCCGAGCGATCGAACTGCATGAAGACCAGGTTCCAGATCTCCAGCATCTCGCCCGATTCGGCCAGTCGTTCAAACTCCGCCTGGCCGATCTCCTCTGACGGTCCGGCCGTCCGGCCGTCCGGCCGGCGGAGGTCCACATAGATCTCCGAACATGGCCCGCACGGACCGGTGTCGCCCATCTGCCAGAAGTTGTCCTTGTCCCCCAGGCCGTAGATCCGGCTGTCTGGCAGGCCGGCAATCTCCCGCCAGAGCTTCCGGGCCTCGTCGTCCGTGTGATGGACCGTGACCCGGAGCCGGGAGGGGTCGATCCCCAGCCAGTCCTTCCCGGTGACGAACTCCCAGGCAAAACGGATGGCGTCCCGCTTGAAGTAGTCACCGAAGGAGAAGTTGCCCAGCATCTCGAAGAAGGTGTGATGCCGGGTGGTGTGGCCCACCTGTTCGAGGTCGTTGTGCTTGCCGCCGGCCCGGACACACTTCTGGCAGGTCACCGCGCGGACGTAGTCCCGCCGTTCCATGCCGAGGAAGAGGCCCTTGAACTGGTTCATCCCGGCGTTGGTGAACAGCAGCGTTGGATCGTCGGCGGGCACCAGCGACGAAGAAGGCACCTCGCGGTGCCCCTGGGCGATGAAATAGTCGAGGAAGAGACGGCGGATCTGTGCGGCTTTCATAGGCCGGGGAATATAGCCCAGCCTGCGGGGACGCGGGACCGAGGTGGGGAGCGGGGCCGCGCGGTCAGGCGGTACCACCTCCCTGCAACACCCGGTGGACCAGATCGTTGACCCCGGCCCCGCTGAACCCCCGCCGGGCGAGGAACGCCAGCAGCCGACGCCGCCGCACCTCCCGCGGCAACCCGCTGAGCTGCTTGGAGCGCCGCTCCGCCAGCTGCTGCGCCAGAGCCATGGCCTCCTCCGGTTCGGGCCACCGGGCCCGAAGGGCGTCTTCTACCAGAGCACGATCCACCCCCAGGACGGCCAGGTCCCGGCGCAGCCGGCCCGGTCCGCGCCCGCGCGCGGCCCTGGTATCCACAAACGTGGCGGCGAAGGCGGCATCATCCAGCAGCCCCAACGCCTTGCCCCGATCTACCGCGTAACTCACCGCCTCCGGGGTATGGCCCTTCTGCTGGAGCCGGCGCCGGATGGCCGCGACTGAAAAGCTGCGCCGCCCCAGGGCGCCCAGGAGGGCCCGCCAGGCACCTTCCTCTTCTGCCAGCCGGCTGGCCGCCTGGCTGCTGGTCTCATCCCAGACGGCGCCGGGCGCGAGCCCCACCGCCCCGGCCCCCTCGTGGACGGTGCAGAACGGCTTGCCGTCCACCAGAAGCCGTACCGCACCCGGGCGGCGGGGATCCGGTTCCAGGCCGGTGATTCTGGACAAGGAGCGGTGCGGCGGGCTCGGCGCCATGGGCTGCATACTGGCCTACTCGTCGTCCTCTCCGGCGACCGCCGCGCCCGCCACCACCACGCCGCCCTTGATGCCGAGGAAATCCTTGACCTTGGCTTCCACCTCGGTCAGCATGGCCGGGTTGTCCTTGAGGAACAGCTTGGCGTTTTCCCGGCCCTGACCGATGCGCTGGTCTCCATAGGCGTACCAGGCGCCCGACTTCTGGATGATGTTGGCCTCCGCGGCGATGTCCACCACGAGCGAGACATGGCTGATGCCTTCATCAAACATGACATCGAACTCCGCCTGCTTGAACGGCGGCGCCACCTTGTTCTTGACCACCTTGACCCGGACGTGGTTGCCGATGACGACTTCCCGCTCCTTGACCGGCCCGATCCGCCGGATGTCCAGCCGGAGCGAGGCGTAGAACTTGAGCGCCTTGCCGCCGGTGGTGGTTTCCGGATTGCCGAACATCACGCCGATCTTTTCCCGGAGCTGGTTGATGAACACCACCGCGCAGTTGGACCGATTGATCCCGCCGGCCAGCTTCCGCAGCGCCTGGCTCATCAGCCGGGCCTGGAGACCCATGTGGCTGTCTCCCATTTCTCCCTCGATTTCCGCCTTAGGCACCAGGGCGGCCACCGAGTCGATCACCACCAGATCCACCGCGCCGGAACGGACCAGGATCTCCACGATTTCCAGCGCCTGCTCCCCCGTGTCCGGCTGCGACACCAGCAGGTTCTCGATGTCCACACCCAGCTTCCGGGAGTACTCCACGTCCAGGGCGTGCTCGGCATCCACATAGGCCGCCACCCCTCCGGCGCGCTGCACGTTGGCCACCAGGTGCAGACAGAGCGTGGTCTTGCCAGAGGATTCCGGGCCGTAGATCTCAGTGATCCGGCCCCGGGGAACGCCGCCGATGCCGATGGCCGCGTCCAGGTTGATGGCGCCGGTGGGAATGGCGGCGACCCTCACCCGCGGACTCTCGGCGCCCATCCGCATGATGGACCCCTTGCCCAGCTGCTTCTCGATCTGGGAGATGGCCAGGCTCAGTGCCTTGCGGCGCTCCGCGTCCAGTTTCTGCTCATCGGCGGCCATGAAAACTCCTGTACTTGAATGGATTAAAACCAGTCACCGCGATACGAAACACAATGTAAGACCGAATAAGCTCCGAAGCAATAGGCAATTTGTGGAGCATATTGCTTCACACAAATAGCTGAGATGGTCAGCTGGCGCCCTAGAGCCGCCAGGCGTCGGCCACGTGCAGGATGGCCGGCCCACGCCCCACCCCCGGCACGACCTCGATGAAGTCGAACCGGTAGCGATCCTCCGGCCGGCCATGGCGCAGCCGCCAGACCTCCGCCGCCCGGGCAATGGCCTGCCGCTTCTTCCAGTGAATGGCCTCCCGCCCCAGGCCGAACCCGGCACCGGCCCGGGTCTTCACCTCGATGAACGCCACCACGCCACCCCGCCGAGCGATCAGGTCGATGTCATTGCGGCCCGCCCGGAACCGGTGCGCCAGCACGGCCCAGCCCTGCTCCACCAGGTGCGCCTTGGCGGACTCTTCCCCGCTGAGCCCGAGGCGGTGGCGTGGATCTCGAAGCACGACGGGATCATCGGGAGCGGAGCTCATGACCGGCAGGATACGCCACCGCCCGCCATCCGGCTGGCACCGGATCACGCGGGCGGGAGCGGAGAAAACGCGGGGGAGGCGCCGGGCGAGCCGGCCCGGCGCCTCCGACTACCGGGTCAGGGCGGCGTCCAGGAAGCTCTTGAGGTCCACTTCATTCACGTCGGGCTCGCCCGGCTGGAGGTTGTCGAGGAGACCGGCGTCGAGCCGCTTCTCGAGATCGTGCACCAGATAGAACAGGTGCTCGAAGTCCTCGATGACGAAGAGCAGCGGCTGAAAGTGGTGAATCTCGAAGTACTGATTGATGATCCATTCCGTCTGCGCCGGCACCCGCTGCACCAGGGGGCTCTCGACGCAGTGCTGCAATTCGCTGTAGCTCGACAGCAAGCCGCTGCCGTACGCCCGCACTCCACCGGGGGCGATCGGCGCGTTCGGCTTCTCCCGCATGAGCCCGAACTCGACGGTGAACCAGAAGAAGCGGGCCAGCCCCTTCACATTGCTGGTCAGGACCCGGATGCGCTCCTTCTCGTCCTTGATGCTGCCGGCACGCTGGGCGGCCCGCTCGGCGAACTGGCCAAAGCGCACCAGCGCCTCGGCGAAGGCCCGATCGGTATGCATCGGGACGTGGCCGGCCACGTCGTGGAAAATGTCCGGCTCGGGCAGGTAGTCGAGTGAACTGCCGTCGCGCACCGTGATCGTGGTGGGAAACTCGCGTCGCTTCAGGGAGTCGAAGAACAGGTAGGCCGGCACGTAGCCGCTGACCGGCTTGGCCTTGAACCCGGTGCGGGGCTCGAGGAACCGGTTGATGTCGTCCAGCCGGGGCACCCCGTTGGGATCCAGGTGCAGCGTGGCCACGCCCTCGAGAAACCGCGGGTTGGCAAACTGCTCCCACCGATCCTGCATCCGGGCCAGCAGTCGGGACCAGGTGTGGTGGTTCTCGGCGCTGTAGAGCGCGTAGGGCTGGTCGATGTACAGCTGGCCGTTGGCCTGGGCGTGCTCGATGAACGGCGCCCGGGTGGTGGTCAGGCCCGGCGCAATGCCGTCGGTTGTCAGGCTCGGTACCATGTGTGCTCCTCCGATAGATGCAGCCTTCGCCAACTCCTACGCTCCCACGACCGTCCCGCGGCATTCCCCGAACCCGATCCGGACCGCACCGTCCCGGGCACAGTGTCCGGTCATCACCACTTCGTCCCCGTCTTCCAGGAAGGTCCGGATCTCCCCGCTGGGCAGGGTCAGCGGTTCCTTGCCGCGCCAGGTGAGTTCCAGGAGGCAGCCCCGCTCCCCCGGCTCCGGCCCGGACACCGTGCCGCTGCCGAGCAGATCCCCCGGGCGGAGGTTGCATCCGCCGCTGGCGTGGTGGGTAATCAGCTGGGCCACCGTCCAGTACAGTTGCTGGAATCCGGCTCGGCTGAGCCGATAGGGGGACTGGCCGAGTTCCCGCATGCGCGCCGTCAGGATGGCCACCTCGAGGGTGATGGCGATCCCGCCCGCGGCGGCATTCGTGTCGCTGGCCAGATAGTCCAGCGGCATCGGATCGCCGGCCGGCCGCGCAAAGGCCGGCACCCGGAACGGCGCCAGCGCTTCGAGGGTCACCACCCAGGGGGACACCGTCGTGGCGAAGTTCTTTGCCAGAAACGGGCCCAGCGGCTGATACTCCCATGCCTGCAGATCGCGGGCCGACCAGTCGTTCAGGAGCGAGAGCCCGACCAGGTGCCGCTCCGCCTCCGCCAGCGGGATCGGCTCGCCCAGCCGGTTCCCGGGACCGACCCAGGCGCCGACCTCGAGTTCGTAGTCCATCTGGCGCGAAGGACCGAACACCGGGGCCGCGGCCTCGGGCGGCTTGCGCTGCCCCGCCGGGCGGCGGACCGGGGCGCCGCTGGCCACCACCGAGGAGGCCCGCCCGTGATAACCGATCGGCACCCACTTGTAGTTGGGCAGGAGCGGATTATCCGGGCGAAACATCGACCCGACGTTGGTGGCGTGGAAGACCGACGCATAGAAGTCGGTGTAGTCGCCGATCTCGGCCGGCAACAGCAGGCGGGCGTCCGCCTGGGGCACCAGCATCCCCGCCAGCGGCGCCTCTCCCCGGCGCAGCAGGGCCGACAGCCTCCGGCGCAGCGCCTGACGGGTCTCGGGAGGGAGGGCCATGAGCTGGTTGAGGGTCGGTTGCAGCAGGGCCGCGCCCGCTACCGGCAGGGCATCGAGGTGGCCTGCTTCGGTGAGCGCCCGCAGGTCCAGGAGCTGATTCCCAATCCCGGCACCAAGCCGCGCCGGCTGGCTGGCGGTGCGCTGGAACACCACGAAGGGCAGATTCTGGATCGGGAAGTCTGCCCCCGCCTCGTTGGCCGACTCGACCCAGCTCTGGCGGGCCGGGTCGTGGGTCTCATCCATCAGCGGAGCGGTCATGCGGTCACCATCACAAGGGCCTTGAGCTCGTCCAGCGGCTCGGTAAAGGAGCAGGAACCGATAGACTGCATGAAGTCCCGCCGGGTGGTAGCCAGTTCGGCCTGATCCAAGCGCAGGCCGTCCCAGCGCAAACCCTCGCGGTCCAGCCGCAGGCCCGGACGATCGTCCGCCAGCAGCCACCGGCGCGCTTCCTCCGCCGGGCGCCCATGCCAGTGCGCGGCCGCGGCGGCGAGGACATTCAGATACCCGAACATGACCGCGGTGTCGGCGCCCGCCAGATAGGTGAGCGGCGCATCGCCCCGCACCGGGTGATGCAGGCCGGCGGTTGCCTTGAACGGCAGACGCAACCTGGCGCAGGTGGCCAGGAAGGACAGGACATCGTCCGGGGAGGGGAACTCCTCCGCCCGGACGCTTCCGGTACGCACTTTGGCGCGGACCCCCGCGGTCTTCACGGCCGCGCCCAGTGAGGACAGGTCTCCACCCAGCGGCAATTCCAGATACAGCTCGTAGCGCTTCGGGACGGCGGCGCCGAGCGAAGCGATGGCCGCCGTCGAGGCCGCCTTGGCCTCCAGCGACAACACCTCCGGTCCGCCATGCGGGTGGCGCTCGCCGAACGCGCCGACCAGCCGCAGATCCGCCTCGGGATCAGGGCCCAACAGCGCGGTGAGCGGCCAGCGGGTGCCCAGCCGGTCTGCCTCACTCAGCGCCTGGAGCGCCTCTTCGAACTCCACCAGCCGTCCCGCCGGCACCACGAACCGGCCCAGCGCCCAGTGATCCTCGCGGCGCTGATAGCGGGCGAAGTTCGCTACCGCCTCAGGCATGGGGAGACCGGCCGGCGGGAACAACCCGGCGTAGTCCACCAGTCCCGCGAGCACGGCGCGGGTGGCCCCGTCGGCGGCGAAGGCGGTCGGAGTCATGTGGCCAGTTCCGCCAGGTCCCGGAACGCCTCCAGCGCCTCCGGGTTGGCCAGCGCGTCGGCGTTCCCGACGGGCCGATTGTGGATGGCGGCGCGCACGGCCAGCTCGGACAGCTTGCCGCTGATGGTGCGCGGCAGGTCCGTGACCTGGAGGATCTTCCGGGGCACATGATGGGGACTGGTGTGGCGGCGGATCTCGCCGCGAATCCGGTCGGTCAGGGCCTGATCCAGCGACAGCCCATCGCGGAGCCGCACAAAGAGCACGATCCGGACGTCATTCTCCCACTCCTGCGCCACGACCAGGCTCTCCAGCACCTCGGGCAACCGTTCCACCTGGCGGTAGATCTCCGCGGTCCCGATGCGGACCCCGCCGGGATTGAGCGTGGCATCGCTCCGGCCGTAGATGACGAGGCCGTCGTGGGCGGTCCGTTCGGCCCAGTCGCCGTGCCGCCAGGTGTTGGGGAAGTGCTCGAAGTAAGCGGCCCGGTACCGGGTACCGTCCGGGTCGTTCCAGAACCCCACCGGCATGCTGGGGAACGGCCGCCGGCAAACCAGCTCCCCGGGAGAGCCGGAGAGACTCTCGCCTGACGCATCTGCCACGTCCACCGCCATGCCGAGTCCCCGGCACTGGAGTTCGCCGCGCCAGACCGGACGCGTGGGATTGCCGAGCGCAAAGCAGGAGATGATGTCGGTCCCGCCGCTGATGCTGGCGAGGTGGAGGTCAGGCTTGATGTGGCCGTAGACGTAGTCGTAGCTGTGGCCGGCGAGCGGGCTGCCGGTGGAGAGAATGGCCCGGAGCGCCGCCAGATCGAAATCGCGGCCCGGCTCCAGGCCCTCTTTTTCGCACACGGCCAGATACTTGGCGCTGGTGCCGAAGACGCTCACCCGCTCCTGCGCCACCAGTCGCCAGAGCACGTCGGTCGTCGGTGCCAGGGGAGCGCCGTCGTACAGCACCACCGTGGCGCCCACCGCCAGGCTGGCCACCAGCCAGTTCCACATCATCCAGCCGCAGGTGGTGAAGTAGAGAATCCGGTCGTCCCGGGTGAGGTCGGTGTGCAGCACCAGCTCCTTGAGCTGCTGCAGCAGGGTCCCGCCGGCGCCGTGCACGATCGCCTTGGGCAGCCCCGTGGTGCCGGAGGAGTACAGGATGTAGAGCGGATGGTCGAAGGGGAGCCGGACCGGCCCTTCCGACGAACGATTCGGCGGCCCCGCGGCATCGCCACTTGATCGCGCCAGCCAGTCGGCCAGCGGGACCACGCGGTCGTCGCCCGCGGCGGGGCGACCGCCGGACCGTCTGGCCCCCTGCCCGTCGTAGGACACCACCACCACCCGCTTCACCCCAGGCAGGGCCGTTGCGATGCGCCCCACCCGCTCACCCAGATCGATGGCCTTGCCGGCGTAGCGATAGCCGTCCGCCACGACCAGCACGGCCGGCTGGACCTGGCCGAAGCGGTCCAGCACCGCCCGCTCCCCGAAATCGGGGGAGCAGGAGGACCAGATGGCGCCGAGACTCGCCGCGGCCAGCATGGCGATGACGGTCTCCGGCAGGTTGGGCAGGAAGCCGGCGACCCGGTCTCCGGGACCGACCCCTTCCGACTGCAGCGCCCGGCGCCAGCGACCCACCTCGTGATGGAGCTGGGCAAAGGTCAGGCTCCGCTGGCGGCCCAGTTCGTTCCAGAAGACCAGCGCCTCTCGGTCATCGGTGTAGCGCAGCAGGTTCTCGGCGAAGTTGAGCCGCGCACCCGGGAACCAGCGCGGGCCCAGGGCCGGATCGGGCGGAGCCATGCGCTCACCCCCCTCGAGCACTGCGGTCCAGGGCCGGCGCCCGGGCCGCTCCTCGGCAATGATGCCGCAGAAGTCCCAGACGGCGGGCCAGAACTCCTCCGGATGATCCACCGACCAGCGCCACAGCGCCCCGTAATCTGCGCCGGGGCGGAACCGGGCCGTGAACGCGGTGAGATTGGCCCGGGCGATCCGCTCGGGTGAGGGAGACCAGAGGGGCGCCTCGCCGGTCACGACGTCGGCGGATTGAACTGCGCGTGCTGGGAGTCGAGCCAGGACACGTGGTAGGTCGGATCCTCGAACGGCAGCGCCGCCTTGGCCACGTGCAGGGGCCGGAACGAGTCCATCATGACCGCCAGCTCATTGGTGGCCTTGGCCCCGATGGACGCCTCGGCCCGGCCCGGGTGGGGGCCGTGCGGCAGGCCGTCGGGATGGTGGGTGATGGAGCCGTACTCGATGCCCTTGCGGCTCATGAACTCGCTGGAGGCGTAGAACAGCACCTCGTCCGAATCCACGTTGCTGTGGTTGTACGGCGCCGGCAGCGCATTGGGATCGAAGTCGTACGGCCGGGGACAGAACGAGCAGATCACGAAGCCGTCGCCCTGGAAGGTCTGGTGCACCGGCGGCGGCTGGTGGATGCGCCCGACGATCGGCTCGAAGTCGTGGATGTTGAAGATCCACGGATAGAAGTAGCCGTCCCACCCCACCACATCGAAGGGGTGATGATCGAGGATCATCTCGTTGATGGCGTCGTACTGCTTGACCAGCAGCGGGAAGTCGCCCTTCTCGTCGTGCGGGCGGAGTTCCTGCGGCCGGCGGATGTCCCGCTCGCTGTACGGCGCCCCCTCCAGCAGCTGCCCGAAGTCGTTGCGGTAGCGCTTGGGAAAGCGGACATGCCCCCGGCTCTCGAAGACCACGAACTTGGCCGGCCCGGCGGACAGGTCCAGCCGCCAGCGATGCAGGATGTTGCGGTGCACCACCACGTAGTCGCCCGGCTTGAACGGCAGGTCGCCGAAGACCGACTCGAGGATGCCCTGCCCCTCCACCACGTACACGCACTCATCGGCCTGGCTGTTCCGGTAGAAGTGCGCGTCGTTTTCGTCCGGCTCCACATACAGCATGCCGATGTCGCTGTTGAACAGCAGCGGGGTCCGGTCCAGCGTCGGGCTGCCGCCCTTGCGGATGCGGTTGGTCAGGAAGTGCCGATGCCGGAGGCTGGTGTCCGTATCGGCCTCCCACACGATCTCCCGGAGCCGGCGGGCCGACTTGATGGTGGTCGGCGGGTGGGTGTGATAGAGTAGCGAAGAGGTGCCCACGAACCCCTCGTGCCCCATCAGCTCCTCCGCGTACAGGCCGCCATCGGGCCGCCGGAAGACGGTGTGCCGCTTGCGGGGGATCTGACCGACCTGGTGATAGAACGGCATGCCTGGTCTCCGTGGTGCAACGCGGACGGCGCGCGCGGTGCGCCGGGGCTAGAGGTTGCCCCGGGCCGCCTGTTCGCGCTCGATGGACTCGAACAGCGCCTTGAAGTTGCCCTTGCCGAAGCTCCGGGCGCCCTTGCGCTGGATGATCTCGTAGAACAGCGTCGGCCGGTCCTCGACCGGCTTGGTGAAGATCTGCAGCAGGTAGCCCTCGTCGTCGCGGTCCACCAGGATGCCCAGCTCGCGCAGCGGGGCCAGATCTTCGTCAATCGTGCCGACCCGGGCCAGAAGTTCGTCGTAGTAGCTCGCCGGCACGGTGAGGAACTCGACCCCCCGCTGCTGCAGCGCCCCGACGGTGGCGATGATGTTGTCGGTCTGGATGGCGATATGCTGGACGCCCGGCCCGCCGTAGAAATCGAGGTACTCCTCGATCTGGGACTTCTTCTTGCCGCTGGCCGGTTCGTTGATCGGGAACTTGATGCGTTCGTTGCCGTTGGCCATGACCTTGGACATCAGGGCCGAATACTCGGTGGAGATGTCCTTGTCGTCGAAGGAGACCAGGTTCTTGAAGCCCATGACCCGCTCGTAGAACCCGACCCACACGTTCATCTTGCCCAGCTCCACGTTGCCGACGCAGTGATCCACATAGCGAAGGCCCACCGGGGCCGGCTGGTAACGCGGCGTCTCGGTCCGGTAGCCGGGCAGGAACAGGCCGCGGTAGTTGCGCCGCTCCACCAGGCTGTGGATGGTGTCGCCGTAGGTGCGGATCGCCGCGATCACGACCTCCCCGTCGGCGTCGGAGAGCACCGTCGGCTCCCGCACCGAGATCGCGCCGTGGGCCATGGCATATCGGTAGGAGACCCGGCAGTCGTCCACCCACAGGGCGAGGTCCCGCACACCGTCTCCGTGCACCCGATGATGCTCGGCGATCGGGGAGTCCGGCCCGAGTGCCGTGGTCAGGACAAACCGCACCTTGTCCTGCACCATGAGGTAACTGGCCCGGTCCCGGACCCCGGTCTCCGGCCCGCAATAGCCGGCCAGCTGGAAGCCGAAGGCGCTCCGATAGAAATGGCTTGCCTGCTTGGCGTTGCCGACGAAGAACTCGACGTAGTCGGTGCCGTTGATCGGAAACGGATCGGCGGCAGGCGGGGCGCTGGAGGCGCGGACTTGAGTGGCCATGGGGACTCCCAGAGAGCAGCGGCTTCGGCCGGCGGGGCCAGAGGCTCGGTTGAAAGTGCAACCTAGCGCTGGCCTACTGATATGTCCAATATTATTGATCGGCCATATCAATAGCGATAACATATGAATGACCAGATCGAAATCCGCCAACTCCGCTACTTCACCGCCGTTGCCGAAGAGCTGCATTTCGGGCGGGCGGCGGCCCGGCTGGGGATCGCCCAGCCGCCCCTCTCCCAGCAGATCCAGCGGCTGGAACGCCAGCTGGGCTGCCGCCTCCTCGACCGCACCAGCCGGCGCGTCCAGCTCACCCCGGCCGGAGACGCGTTGCTGGTCGAGGCCCGGCGGGTGCTGGCGGCCGCGAGTGCGGCGGTCGAGGCGGTGCGGCGTGCGGGGCGCGGGGAGAGCGGCGACCTGCGGGTGGCCTTTGCCGCCACCGTGATGTTCCTGGCCCTGCCCAGGATTATTCGCGGATTCCGGGATCGCTATCCGCTGGTCCATCTCGACCTGCGGGAGATGCCGACCGGCCCGCAGCTGGCGTCGCTGCACTCCGGCGAAATCGACATCGGCTTCGTGCGCGAGCCCGAGCCCGATCCCGCGCTGGAGATCGTGACGGTCATGCGGGAGCCGCTCCGGATCGCGGTCAATCGCAGCCATCCGCTGGCCGCCCGCCCCACCCTGGCCGTCCGCGACCTCGCGCATGAACCGTTCGTGCTCTTTCCCGAGGAGCTGGCGCCGGGGCTGCACGCCCAGGTCATCGCCCTGTGCCGGGCCGCGGGGTTCACGCCGAACGTGGTCGAGGAAAGCCGGGAGCTCTACACCAGCGTCAGCCTGGTGGAAGCCGGCCTGGGCGTGTCGATCCTGCCCGCGTCGGTCGAAAAGCTGGGCTGGACCGGGGTGCGCTACCGGCCGATTCCGTCCGCCAAGGCGGAGACCCGGATCGCGGCCGCCTGGCGGAAGGACCGTCATCGTCCGGTGGTGGATGCTTTCATGGGGGTGGTGCGGGAGGTGACGGGCAGACGGTTAGACGGTTAGGCGGTTGGACGGTTACACTCCCCTAACCGTCTAACCGCCTAACCGCCCAACCGTCCTACTCCCCGCAGTACTCGTCCAGCTGCTCGATGCCGATCAGGATGTCCCTGGGCTTGGACGAGCCGGTCGTTGACGGCCCCAGGATGCCCGCCAGATAGAGCTGATCGATGATCCGCGCCGCCCGGCCGTAGCCGATCGACAGGCGGCGCTGCAGCAGCGAGGTGGAACCGCTCTGGTTCTGGATGCAGGCCTCCGCCGCTTCGCGGAACCGCGAATCGCGCGGGCCGCTGTCCTCATCCGCGCCGCCACCCTCCTCCGCCGCCTCCATGGCCCGTACCAATGCCAGGATGTCCGGCTCCGCCAGCGTTGCCGCACGGCCCTGGGCGGCGCGCACCTCGGCACGGGCGGTGAACCAGCCGGTGACCCGCTCGGTCTCTTCGGTGGTAATGTAGGAACCCTGCAGCCGCATGGGCTCGCTCTTGCCGGGCGGCAGGAACAGCATGTCCCCGTTGCCCAGCAGGGCTTCGGCGCCGTTCTGGTCCAGGATGGTGCGGCTGTCCACCTTGCTGGCGACGCGGAAGGCGATCCGGCTGGGGAAATTGGCCTTGATCAGGCCGGTCAGCACATTCACCGAGGGGCGCTGCGTGGCCAGGATGATGTGAATGCCGATGGCGCGCGCCTTCTGGGCCAGGATGGCCAGCGGGGTCTCGATCTCCCCCTGCACGGTCATCATCAGGTCGGCCAGCTCATCCACGATCATCACCACCAGGGGCAGCGGCCCCTCCTTGTAGACGTCCTCCTCGACCGGCTCGGGCGCGCTGGTCCCCTCCTCGGCGCTGATGCTCGCGATCGTCGGCCGCGGCCGCGCCGGGTTGACCAGCGCCTTCCCTTCTTCCGCCTTCCGGTTGAAGTCGGCCAGGTTCCGGGCGCCGTTGGCGTGCAGCAGGGCATAGCGGCGGTTCATCTCATGCACGGCCCACTTGAGCACCGCCGCGGCGTCGTTATTCTGGGTCACCACCGGGTGCCGCATGTGCGGCAGGGCGTTGTACATCGACAGCTCCACCATCTTCGGATCCACCATCAGGAACCGGAGCTGCTTGGGCGAGTAGCGGTACACCAGGCTGGTGATGATCGTATTGATGGCGACGGACTTGCCTGAGCCGGTGGCGCCGGCAATGAGCAGGTGGGGCATCTTGGACAGGTCGGCGATGACCGGCTTGCCCTCGAGGTCGCGGCCCAGCACGATCGGCAGCACCGAGCGCGAATGCTGCCACTCGTCCGACTCGAGCAGCTCCCGCAGCGTCACCATCCGGGCCGTCGGATTGGGGATCTCCACGCCCACGGCTCCCTTGCCGGGGATCGGCGCCACCCGGATGGACTGCGCCCGCATGGTGATGGCCATGTCGTCGGCCAGCGCGGCGATGCGCCCCACCTTGACCCCGGGCGCCGGCACCACCTCGAACTGGGTCACCACCGGGCCGGTGGTCCGCCCGGCGATCGAGCCTTCGACCTTGAAGGTCTTGAGGGTGTCCAGCAGGACCTGGCCGAGCCGGTCGAGTTCGGCCTGTCCGGCGTCGCGGTCGTGCGGCGGCGGCGGGGTGAGCAGCTCGATCGGTGGCAGCTGATTGTCGTCGGCCGGGTCGCCGATCAGGGCGGTCGGGGGCTTGGCCGGTTTCTTCTTCTTGGGCGGCTCCGCCCGGCGCCCGTGCGGCTCGGCAGTCTGGCGGCTCGGCGCCTCCACGACCTCCTCCGACCCGGAGTCGAGCGGATCGGGGACCGCCGCGGCTCGGCCGGGTACAGCGGGCGCCGCCGGCGCCCCGGCCGAGACCAGCCGCCGCAGCGGGTGCCACGCAATGGTCACGATGGTGAGCGCCGAGAGCGACAGGAATCCCAACAGCAGCCCGCCTGCGACCCCGATGCCCCGCACCACACCGTAGGCCAGGAATCCCGGCAGAACGCCCGTCAGGCGCGGCGCGAGCCGCACCGAATCGAAATCTTCCGGGCGCACCCCGGCGATCACGCCGATGATGAATGGGACCAGCACCGCCAGTCCGGTCACCAGGATAGCCACCCGCTTCATGTCGAGCTGGGGCAGCCGGTCGAACCCGGCCAGGCCCAGCCCCAGTCCCAGCAGCGGGAATCCCAGCGCCCCGACGCCCAGAGTGCGCCAGAGCGTCGCCCCCAGCCAGGCGCCGAGCGGTCCGGTGACCGCCACCGGAAGGAGGGTCAGGCCCACGAAGCTCCCGGCCACCAGGGCGATGATGGCGCTGAGATGCCGGCGGGCCTCGTCGCTCATGGGGGAGAGACCGGCACGGTGAGTCGCCCGTCGAGGAACTGGGGCAGCACCGGGTAGGCGTCCAGACGGGCGGCGTCGGCGATGTCGTCCTTCATCCCGGCGGCGATGAGATCCTTGCCGCCGTGACTGGACAGCAGGGGACGCTCCCAGCGGTCGCCGTAGCGGCGCACCAGGTCCACCGCGGCCAAGGCGGCGTCGTTGAGGCCCTTGCGGCCCCGGCCACCCCCCAGCGCAGCGACCACCAGGCGGCCAGCGGTGTAGGCGTCGTCCAGGGCAAAGCGCTGTTCCCGGCCGGAGCAGACGATGAGCACGTCCTCGCCGCCCGACCACGCCGCCTGCGCCCGAGCCGCGGCCAGGGAGAAGTTGGCGGCCCCGGCGATGAAGACCGGATTTCCTGCCGCCACGGCCAGCAGCGCGCCGGTGCCGTTGCTGGTGGTCATGACCAGGGTCTTGCCGCGCACGGCCTCGGCGGTCATTTCCGCCGGTGAGTTGCCCAGCGCGAACCCCGGAATGCGGATCGAATTGCGTTCGCCCGCCAGCACCGTCTCGTCGGCCCCCAGCGTCTGGGCCAGGCGCAGCGCCTCCTCCGTGCTGGCGGCCGGCACCACGGCGCGCGCGCCGTGGTGCAGCGCGGCCGACACCGTGGTCCCGAAGCGAAGGATATCAATGACGAACACGCACCGGCCCTGGATCTCGCCCGTGGCGAGACCGGCCGGCGTGAAGACGACGTCGAGATTCATACTTCGGGGCGGAGAAGCTCCGGATGGCGTTCGAGGAACTTGGTGTCAACCTGGCCGGCGACGAACTCCGGATGCCGGATGATACGGGCGAGGAAGGGAATGGTGGTCGTCACGCCTTCAATGATGAAACCGTCGAGCGCCTGGCCCATCCGGGCCAGGGCCTCTCGCCGGGTGTTGCCATGCACGATCACCTTGGCCAGCAGGGAATCGTAGTACGGTGGCACGGTGTAGCCGGCATACACATGGGTATCCATCCGGACGCCGGGACCGCCGGGCGGGTGGTAGACGGTGATCAGGCCGGGCGAGGGCTGGAAATTCCGGTAGGGGTCTTCGGCGTTGATCCGGCACTCGATGGCGTGCCCGCGCAGCTTGCCCCCGACGCCGCGGAAGCTGATCGGCTCCCCGGCGGCCACGCAGATCTGCTCCTTGACCAGGTCGAAGCTGGTCACCATCTCCGTGACCGGGTGCTCGACCTGGATCCGGGTGTTCATTTCCATGAAGTAGAAGCTGCCGTCCTCGTCCAGCAGGAACTCGATGGTGCCGGCGCCGCAGTAGTTGATGGCCGCGGCCAGCTGGACCGCGGCCACGCCCATCTGGTCCCGGAGCTCGGGCGTGAGCGCGGGACTGGGGCTCTCCTCGATCAGTTTCTGGTGACGGCGCTGCACCGAGCAGTCGCGCTCGCCGAAGTGGACCACCGTGCCGTGGGTATCTCCCATGACCTGGATCTCCACGTGCCGGGGCCGGGCGAGATACTTCTCTACGTAGACCTCGCCATTGCCGAACGCGGCCAGGGCTTCGTTCTGGGCCAGGGAAAACGCCTGGGGAAACTGCTCGGCATCGGGGGCGACGCGCATGCCCTTCCCGCCCCCGCCCGCAGTCGCCTTGATGATGACCGGAAACCCGATCTGCTCCACCAGGGCCAGGGCCTCCTCCATCTCGCTGATGGTGCCGGGCGTCCCCGGCACCGTCGGGACGCCGGCCGCCTGGGCCAGCCCCTTGGCGGTGGCCTTGTCTCCCATCTGGCGGATCTGGTCACCGCTGGGTCCGATGAACGTGATCCCCGACGCCTTGCAGGTATCGGCGAACTCGGCATTCTCGGCCAGGAAGCCGTAGCCGGGGTGGATGGCGTCGGCGCCGGTGATCTCGGCGGCGGCGATGAGATGGGGGATCCGCAGGTAGGACTGGCGCGAGGGCGGCGGGCCGATGCAGACGTCGTCGTCGGCGAAGCGCACGTGCAGCGACTCCCGGTCCGCCTCGGAGTAGACGGCGACGGTCTCGACACCCAGTTCGCGGCAGGCGCGAATGACGCGGAGCGCAATCTCTCCGCGGTTGGCGATAAGAACCTTCTTGAACATCAGGGCGTGAAGTCCTGGGCCGTGTCGGGTTTGGCCCCCGCGTTGATGCCGCTGAAGGTGCGATCCGACGCCGAACTGATGCCCGAGGCCCGCAGCGCGAACTCGCTGGGGTTGGTCGAGTAGAAGAGCGCGCTTTCATAGGAGATGGCGCCCTCCTTGAACCACTTCATCAGCGACTGGTCGAAGCTCTGCATCCCGTAGGCCTCGGTCCCTTCGGCGATCAGATCCGGAATGCTGAGCTGCTTTTCAATGTCCCGGATGTTGTCGGCCACCGCCGCCGTGTTGATGAGGACCTCCGAGGCCGCCACCCGCCCCTTGCCGTCCTTGCGCGGGACCAGCCGCAGGCAGACCACCCCGGCCAGCGCGGTGGACAACAGCGACCGGATCTCGGTGTGCTGATGCGGCGGATAGAACGAGATGACCCGGTTGATGGTCTGGGTGGCGTCGGTGGTGTGCAGCGTCGAGAACACCAGGTGGCCGGTGTCGGCCGCTTTGAGCGCGACGTCGAGCGTTTCCATGTCCCGGATCTCACCGATCAGGATGACGTCGGGATCCTGCCGGAGCACGTGACGCAGGGCCATCCCGAAGGTGAGCGTGTCGCTGCCGACCTCCCGCTGGGCAATGTTGGACATCACGTCCCGGTGCAGGAACTCGATCGGGTCCTCAATGGTGATAATGTTGACCCGGCGGTGCTGGTTCACATGGTTGATCATGGCCGCCAGGCTGGTGGACTTGCCCGAGCCGGTCACCCCCGTCACCAGGATCAGCCCCCGCGGCTTGAGCGCCATCTCCTCCAGCACCTCCGGCAGGTGCAATTCGCGGATCGTCTTCACCTCATAGGGAATGGCCCGGAAGGCAAAGGCGAGCGTCCCGCGCTGCTGGTAGATGTTGGTCCGGAACCGGCCCACTCCCGGGACGCCGATGGCGAAGTCGGCTTCCTTCTTTTCCGCGAATTCCTTCACCTGCCGGGGCGTCATAATCTGCTCGGCGAGCAGCTTGAGGTCTTCCGGCTTGAGCGGCTGCATTTCGAGCCCCGCCAGGTCGCCGTTGACCCGGATGGTGGGCGGCCGCCCGACCTTGAGATGCAGGTCCGAGCCGTTGCGCTGCACCATGAGCGAAATGGCCTGCTTGAAATTGAATGGCGGAGAAACCGCCGCGGGGCCCGTCGGATCAGCCATTGGGGTCCACCCGGAAAAGTACGGTGCCGAACTCGACCGGCTGCGCTTCCTCGGCCAGCACCTCGCGCACCACGCCGGTGATCTCGGCTTCGATTTCGTTCATGATCTTCATGGCTTCAATGATGCACACCGTCTGCCCGGAGGTCACCCGGGTCCCCACCTTCACATACGCTTCCGCCCCCGGTTCGGGCGACTTGTAGAACGTGCCCACCATCGGGGACTTGATCTCCTTGAGCGTCGAGGCGGCCACCGGCCGGGGCTCGGCCGCGGGGGCGGGCACGCCGTGGGCGACGGGCTCCGGCGGGCCGACCGGCGCCGGGAAGGCGACGGGCACGCTCACCGAGCCGGTCCGGGTCACGGTGACGCCCGTGTCAAACCAGCCCTTCACCTCGATGGACCCGATCTCGGGATACTCGTGCAGCAGCTCCGCCAGCTGCCGCACGTCCTTGAGCTCGACGCTGCGGAGCCCTGGGAGCTTGGCGACGAGTTTGGCGAGTTCCAGGGAATCTTTGGGGGTCATGAGGTCATCTGCGTTCAGGTTTGGCAGCGGGCCACAGGCACGGACGCGCGGGCGGCGTGCCGCCTGGGCACGGTCCTCCGCACACGGATCATCCTCGCCGCTTCCTACGGCAGTTCCAGCAACTCCACCCGGTTGTCCGACAGCACCACCGGTCCGTCCGCGCCGAGATAGACATCGTCCTCCAGGCGCACACCGCCCCACCCGGGAAGATAGATGCCGGGCTCGACCGTCACCACCGCACCAGCCGGAATCACCGCCTCCGCCGTCGGGGAAAGCCGCGGCGCCTCGTGGACCTCGAGGCCCAGCCCGTGTCCCAGCGAGTGGCCGAAGGCCTCACCGAAGCCGCGCCGCACAATCACCTCCCGGGCCAGCTGGTCCGCCTCGCGCCCGGGCATTCCCGCGCGCAGGTTGTCCAGGGCGCGGCGCTGGGCCTCCCGCACCGCCTCATACACCGCGCGCTGCCGCGCATCGGCCACCCCGCCCACCAGGACCGTGCGGGTCAGGTCGGCACAGTATCCGTCCACCTGCGCGCCGAAGTCAAGCAGCAGCCAGTCGCCCGGCCGGATGGTCCGCTCGCTGGTGCGCGCGTGGGGCAGGGCGGAGCGCGGCCCCGAGGCCACGATCGTCTGGAACGGATGCCATTCGCTCCCCTGAAGCCGGAGCGCCCGCTCCAGGGCCGCGGCCACGTCGATCTCCCGCTGCCCGGCCCGCACGGTCGGGAGCACCTCCCCGAGCGCCGCCTGGGCCACCGCCACCGCCGCCCGGATGGCGGCCACCTCGCCGGCATCCTTCACCAGGCGGAGCGCCTCGACCGGCTCCAGGAGGCCGGTCCACTGCTGGCCGGCCACGGCGTCGAGGCGGCCGCGCTCCTTGACGGTGGCCACATGCGCCTCGAAGCCGAGCCGGCCCGCCGGGTACTCGCCGAGCACCCGCTTCAGCCGGTCCCAGATGCTGGACGGGTCGATTTCGACCCGGGCCGTGTCCCCGGTTTCGCGGGGGGCCTGCGCCGCGTACCGGAAGTCGGTGATCAGCACCAGGTCCGGCGGCCGCACCAGCAGCAGTCCGGCCGAGCCGGTAAAGCCGGTCAGATACCGGATGTTGGGAAGCGACTGCACCAGCAACCCTTCGAGTCCCGCCGCCTCGAGCGCCAGCGCCAGGGCCCGCTGTCGCGCTGGACGCGAATCAGCCATCCCGGAGCTTCTGCACCAGCGCGCCCAAGCCCATGATGTACCCGGCGGGCCCGAAGCCCGCGATCACACCGACCGCCAGGTCGGCCAGCCGGGAGTGCCGGCGTTCCGCCTCACGCGCAAAGATGTTGGAGAGATGCACTTCGACAAACGGCACCTGGACGGCCAGTAGCGCGTCCCGGATGGCCAGACTGGTGTGGGTCAAGGCGGCGGCGTTGACCAGGGCGCCATCGGCCTGGCCGCGGAGGCCCTGCACCGCCTCGACAAACGCGCCTTCGTGATTGGTCTGGAACCAGGTGAGCGCGACGTCCAGCCGGGCCGCTTCCGCCCGGACGCTTGCCTCCAGCTCGGCCAAGGTGCCGCGTCCGTAGACCTCGGGTTCGCGGGTGCCCAGCAAATTGAGATTGGGCCCGTTGAGCACCGCGACACGCATCAGCGCTTCAGACTCTTGAGCCAGTGCTGGAACTGGTCCAGGTCCTCTTCGCGGGGGCCGGAGGGCCGGGAGGGCGCCGCCGGGCCGCCGCCCGGCGCCGGCGCACCACCGAAGAACTGGTCGAAGCTGAACGCGTCCTGCGCCGGCCGCGCCGGCGGCTCCGCCGCCGGCGGCGGCGCCCCCAGCGAGTGCGGCTGGGGCTCCTCGCCGAAGATCGCACTGAGGGACAGCGGATCACTGGCTGGACGCGTGGGTGCCCCCCCGCCGGCGTGGTCGGAGACCTCCCCGTGCGCCAGAATCGACGACGAGTGCCCTCCCGCGCCCGGACTCCCCGGCCGGGCCTCGGCCAGCGAGCGGAAGAACGACTCGACCGATTCGCCCCCGGTCTCCATCGCCACGAACGACAGCCGCCGCCGGCCTGCCTGTTGCGCCGCTTCCACCGCCGCCAGCCGGTCGGCCAGTCGGGCATCCCGCGGCTGACGGGCCAGCAGGACCTGATAGACGTTGGCAGCCTCGGCGTAGTGACCTTGCCGGGCGTACAGCTCCGCCATGCTCTCGGTGACCACCAGTTCCGGTTCTCCCGCTACCACCGGTTCCGGCGCCGCTGCCTCGACGGGGGCTTCTTCTGCAATCGGCTCGAGCGCCTCCTCGGAGATCCGCCGCCGGGGCGGCTCCGGTTCCGCTTCCTCATCCGGAAAGATGAGCTTGAGCGGGGCCGGCTCGGCCACCGCCGGTTCCGGGGCGGGGTCGCCCTCCTCCACCGAGCCCGAATCGGTCTCGGCCATGCCGGCCGGTTCCGGCGGCTCGCCCAGCGGGAGGGCAGCCGACAACGGCGCCGGCTCCCGCGGTACCAGGGGCGGTGGCGCGGTGGTCAGCTCCTCGGTCGGGGACATGCTGATCGCTGCGTAGCCGCTGGTATAGACCGGCGGCTCCCAGCTCGGTGCCGGCTCGGCGGCTTCCGGCTCGGGAGGGGGAGGCTCGGCGGGCTGCGGCGTCGTGCCGGATATCCGGGCCAGCAACTCCTCCGAGCCGCTTGGCGTCTGGAATTCGCTTCTCCCGCTGGGGCGTATGGTGAGTTCGTCGGCGGCATCCGGAACCTGAAATTCGGACTTGCCCGCCGACAGCGTGAGCAGGTCGGCGCTGTCGTCGGGTGACTGGAACTCGCTGGCGCCCGAAGGCCGGAGTTCGATCTCCGAATGTTCCTCGATGCCGACCCCGAGCAGCTCGGCCGCGGTCGACAGATCCGGCTGGCGGGGGGCCGGGGCGTCGGTGGGGTCCGGCGGTGCGAAGGGCTGGTCCATCTTCATGCCCTCGAGGCCCCCGGCGGTCGGCGCCTCCAGCCTCGGGGAAACCTCCAGTCCCAGCGGCTCCAGTTCCGGCGGCGGCTCCCGGCGCACGACCGGCATGACCGGCACCGTCTCCGCTTCCGCGGGATGGATGCCCTGCCCGGCTGCGGGCGCCCGCAGCGAAGGCACCTGGCGCGTCGGGGGCAGCGGCGCCTCGAACGCGTCCATCACCGCATCCAGGGCAGCGTCACTGTCATTGCCGATCTCTCCGGCGCCGACCTCGGCGACGGGGGCGGCGTCGGGGATCGGCTCCGGGACGGGCGGCGCGGCGTGTCCGGCCTGCGCGGAGATCTGGCCGGTAATCACCGCCGCCGCGGCCTCACGCGCGCCCTCCACCCGTCCCAGCTGGTCCCGGGCCTCGTCGTTGCTCGGGTCGACCGAGACCAGCCGGCCCAGCCATTCCGAGGCCTCGAGGAGACGGCCCTGACGCTCGGTGATGTCCGCGAGCGCCTTGAGCGCGATCACGTTCTCCACATCCAGTTCCAGCACGTGGGTGAACGCCGCCTCCGCCGGACCGTCCTCGCGGAGGTCGAGGCAGCAACGGCCCAGCACGATGTTGCCGGGGATGTGATCGGGGTGCAGCTCGAGGCCCTGCCGCAGCACTTCGCGAGCAAGGTCGTGGTCCCCGTGCTTGCGCAGGACTTCGGCATACGGCGCGAAGACGGTTCCCTTGGGATTCTCCTTCCAACGGCGTTCGAGCTTCTCGATTTCGCTGTTAGGTGGCATCCCTGTCTCTAGGCGTAAGTTGTTGTGGGGCTTGGACAAAGATTAGTACCACCGGGTGGGACTGTCAACGGGTCATCCGGCCGATCGGCTTGAGATTCTGCGTTGCTGGGCTTAGACTTACGCCTCTTTTCGCAGCCCGACCCTCAAGCCGCAGGTCCGTTCCCATGATGCAGGTATTCCGGAGCATTGTTGGCAAGGTTGCAGCCGTGGTGTTTGCCGTCCTGATGCTCGTTTTCATCCTGACCAGCGTGGACTGGAGCCAGGTCACCGGTGGCAGCCGCACCACCGTGGGAGAGATCAACGGCGTCGGCATTCCGCTGCAGTACTTCCAGCAGGCCACCCAGAACGAGATCCAGTCGCGGCAGGAAAACCGGGGCCGGGCGCTCTCCGACGAAGAGCTCGAGGAGGCTCGCGAGGCGGTCTGGCAGCAATTGATCCAGCAGCGGAGCCTGGAGGTGGAGTTCAATCGCCGGGGCATCACCGCCTCCGCCGAAGAGATCGCCCAGGCCATCCAGGAGAATCCGCCCAACGAACTGCTGACCCAGCCGGACTTCCAGACCGACGGCCAGTTTGATCTCAGCAAGTACCAGCGCTGGCTCCGGTCGGCCGCCGCCAGCCAGGTGATTCCCCTCATGGAGGCGCAGTACGCCGGGCAGATTCGCCAGGGCAAGCTGCTCCGGGTGGTGACCGGCGACGTGTATGTCTCCGACCCCGAACTCTGGCAAATCTGGCGGGACATGAATGAGCAGGTCACCATGGAGTACGCCAGGGTGGTCCCGGCGGCGGTGGTACCGGACTCCGCCGTGCCGCTCTCCTCGGCCGACCTCCAGGCCTACTACGACGCCCATCCCGACCGGTTCACCCGCCCGGCGACCGCCTACCTGAGCTATGTCCGGCTCACCCGGTTCCCCGACGCCAGCGACAGCGTCGCGGCGCTGCAGCGCGCCGCCGAGCTCCGGACGGAGCTGCTGAACGGCGCCCCGTTCGACGAAGTGGCCACCCGCGAGTCCGCCGACTCTGTCTCCCGGGCCAAAGGCGGCGACCTGGGCGAGATCAGCCGAGGGCAGATGGACCCCGCCTTCGAGCGCGTGGTTTTCTCCCTTCCGGTGGGCAACGTCTCGGAACCGGTGCTGACCCAGTTCGGCTACCACCTCATCAAGGTCGAATCGCGTAGCGGCGGCAAGGTCCGCGCGCGCCACATCCTGATGCCGGTCGAGGTGACCGGCCAGCACCGCGACCAGCTCGACGCCCGGGCCGACAGCCTCGAACAGCTCGGCGCCGAACACCTCGACCCGGCGGCTCTCGACAGTGCCGCCCGCGCCATCGGGGTCCCGGTCGGCCGGGTCAACCCGTTGCAGAAGGGTGCGCGCGCGCAGGTCGGCTTCGAGGTGGTGCCCGATGCCGGCATCTGGGCCTTCCAGGCCGCGGTGGGGGAGACCAGCCGGATCATCGAAGTCCCCTATGCCTTCTTCCTGTTCCGCCTGGACAGCCTGAAGCCGGAGGGCGTCCCGCCGTTGGCCGCCATCCGGGGCGCCGTGGAGCGGCTGGCGCGGGAGGACCGGAAGATGGCCGTCGCCCGGCAGGTCGCCGATGACCTGGCCAAGCGGGTGACCGAAGGCAGCACCCTGGCCCAGGCGGCCCAGGCCCTGCGCCTCGAGCATCAGCAGGTCGGGCCCTTCACCCGGATCAAGCCGCCCTTTGCCGACGCCAAGGTGGTCGGCGCCGCGTTCGGGGTCGCCGCGGGCAAGACCAGTCCGGTGATCACCAGCTCCGAGAGCTACTATCTCCTGCACGTGATCAAGCGTGAGGCCGCCGATTCGGCGGAGTTCGTGCGCAACTACGATCAGTTCCGCGCCACCCAGGTCCGGCTGGCGCGCCAGGACCGGGTACGCAGCTATCTGGACGCGCTGCAACGGTCGGCCAAGGTCAAGGACTACCGGGCACAGATCTTCCGCACCGCGGCCCAGTCCGAGGCCAGCCAGCCCCAGCCGCGCAGTTGACCCCCGGGGGGCCAGCACGGCAAGGCCGTCATCGCGCATCACGGGCGCGGCGACGGCCTTCTGCGTTGGGTCCTTCTGCCGCGATTTACTGCGACAGCCGCTTCGGCTCGCTCCCGCTCCCCTGGGCCGGCGGCGCGTTGGTGCGGCCATCCAGCTGGCGGGACGTGGGCGGGCTGGGGTCGCTGCCGGTTACCGCGTCGCTGGCCTCACTGATGCTCTTCTTGAACTCGCGAATCCCCTTCCCGAAGGACGCGCCGATCTCCGGCAGCCGCTTGGCGCCGAAGACCAGGAGAATGATGACCAGAATCAGGAGGATCTCGGGGAGACCCAGGTTGCCGAACATGTCGGACCCCCACTTAAAAGAGTGAGCGCGCGATCAGGTAGGCGATCACCACGCCCAGGATCGCGAGCGGCGAGACGTTCACGGCGAACGGCCCCACCGTCAGACTGAAAACCAGCAGGTCGAGGGACACCGGTCCCGCACTCGCGCTGGCGGTGAATGTAAACACCTGTTTGGCCACGCTGTCGGGGATCACCGCCTTGACCAGCGCGTTGAGGAACCCGCCCAGAATGAATCCGGTCACGAGCACCCCGAGGTAGAACCCGGGTCGGCGCGGGCCGCTGGCCATCAGCGCCGCCGGTCCAGCACGTAGAGGATGCTGTCGCGCAGCGTCTCGCGGGCCGCACTGGCCGGGAGCTGGTCCAGGGTCTGGTCCGCCTCCTCCCCCAGCAGGTGGGCCCGCTGCCGGGCGTAGTCCAGCCCGCCCGCTTCCGCGACCAGCGTCACCACCCGCCCGATCTGCCCCTCGTCTGGTTCCGGCGTGTCCATCAGGCGGACCACTTCCCGGCGCCCGTCCGGCGTCAGCCGATCGAGGGCGTAGATGAGCGGCAAGGTCACCTTGTGTTCCCGCAGGTCGTTGCCCGACGGTTTGCCGGTCACCGCCTCTTCCTCGGTGTAGTCGAGCAGGTCGTCGACGATCTGGAACGCCATGCCGAGGTACTCGCCGAAGTGCCGGAGGGCGGCCCGCTCCCGGGGCCCCGCACTGAGCGCCCCGACCTCGCAGGCGCCGGACAACAGGGAGGCGGTCTTGGAGCGAATCAGCAGATCATACTCGGCCTCGGAAAAACTCAGGGGCTCGTGGGCCATCAGCTGGCGCATCTCCCCGACAGTCATCTCGTTGGTCACCCGCGAGAGCACCCGCAGGGGCTCGATGTCCCCCAGCCGGGTGAGCTCCACCACCGCGCGCGAATACAGGTAGTCGCCCATGATGACCGACACCTGGTGGCTGAACAGGGCATTGATGGTCGGCATGCCGCGCCGCAGCACCGAGTGATCCACCGAATCATCGTGCACCAGGGTGGCCAGATGGATCAGCTCGATGACGGCCGCATGGGTTTCCGCCCGGTCCCCACCTCCGCCACTGGCCTCCTGCGACAGCAGCAGCAGGGTGGGCCGGAACAGCTTGCCCTGCATCTGCAGCAGGTGGCCATTCACCTCGGCGATGAGCCCGAAATCGCTCTCGACGATGCGCCGCAACTCGCGCTTCACCTCATCCAGCCGGGGCGCCAGCGACGCCTGCACCCCGGCCAGCGTCACCCCCGCCGCGGGGGTCCTCACCGGCCGGATCCTGCCGACAGCTTGGCGACCCTGGCGCTGGTATCCTGGAACCCGATGTCCACCGCCATGACCCGCTCGTAAGCCGGGATCGCCGCCTCGGCCTTCCCCTGCGCCTCCTGGGCGCGGCCCATCCAGTAGATCAACCCGATCTGCTCATCGTCGGTGGCGCCGAGACTCTCCACCGCCCGGCGCAGGATGGCCTCGGCGATGGCGAACTGGCCCTTTTCGTAGAACGCGGTGCCCAGCGCCTCGGAGGTCTTCAGCCGGACCTCCGGCGCCCGCAGCGCCTTCTGGAATTCGGAGATCGCCTCATCCAGCAGCCCCATTTCCTTAAACGCGACGCCGAGATCGTAGTGCGACTCGTAATCTTCGGCGTCGATGTTCTGGTCGATGCCCCGCTTGAACTGGCTGAGCATGTCCTGGAAGTCCCGCTGCTCGTCGCCGGTGGGATCGTCTCCCTTGACCTGCATCCGCGGATCCATCGCACGCTCATCGTCCCGGACCAGCGCGCCCAGATCGACGAAGTCGCCCTCGGGCGGCGCCTCCACGGGCGCGGGCGTCGCCTTGGTCTTCCGGGAGCGCCGGGCCGGCGGGGCCGGCGGCGGGGACGGGGGATCGAACATCGCGTCCACCGCGAGATCCGCCTCGTCGACTTCCTCGGCGGCCGCCGGGGCCGGAGCCAGGGGCGGACCGACCGCCTCCTCGACCGGGTACAGCGCGTCCAGCGCGGCCAGAGCGCGCTGATTGCCCGGATCGTGCTCGGACACCCGGCGATACACCGCCAGCGCCTTGTCGAGGGCGCCCACGCGCAGGAGCGCGTCCGCCAGCTCGAGGTAGGCGTCGATGAGGCGCGACCGGTCGCCGCTGCGGAACCCGATCTCCACCCGTTTCTGGTGATACCGGACCCCGTTGGGATCGAGGCGGATCAGTTCATGAATCAGGTCGTCCGCGCGCTGCCAGTCCTCCCGGGTCTCGTAGCCGGCCAGGGCCAGCTCCAGTTCCTCCTGCCCCCGCAACTGCTCCCCGTCGGCCAGCAGCGCCTCGCCCAGCGTGCGATGGGCCTCCGGATCGTCCGGATCCTCCAGCACCCGGTCTTCGAGTTCGGTGATCGAGGGGGTCGCCGGCCCGCCGAGATCGACGAAGCCGATGCCGTCGGCCTCGGCGGCTGCCCCCGCATCGGGCAGCGCGTCGAGGAATCGCAGCGCGTCGTCGGCGGGGAGAACCGCCTCGACCGGTTCGAGGTCGAGCAGGGATCCGGTGGAAACCGTCTCCTCGCTCGCGTCATCGATGCCTTCCGCCCCGCCGAGGTCGAGAGATCCCGGGAAGGCGTCGTCGCCAGCCGCCGTGGGCTCCAGCCCCAGGAGGTCGCCGACCTCGGGGCTGCGTTCCAGACCCAGACTGCCGGCGGCCGCACTCAGGTCCACGCTATCAGGCGCCGGCTGATCCAGTTCCAGCCCCTCGAGCGGCTGAATGGCGGTGTCGTCCAGCCCCTCGACCCGGGTTGGCTCAAAGCCCAGCGTGCGCGCCACCTCGCCCGAGGCGGTGGCCTCCAGACGGGCTTCCTCGCCGATCGGCTGGACCGACTCCAGCTTCAGGGAATCGCGGGTCAGGCTCGAGGTCTCGATCTCCAGCGGGGTGAGATCGGCCACCAGCGGCTCCTCAGGCACCTCGATGAGGGGCAGCCCAGACGGCGCCCGGCTCTTGGCGCTCTCGCGGGAACTCGGGATGCTCACCGCGCGCGTCTTGCGGGAGATCGGTCCGCTGGCGGGCTTGGGCTCGGGGCGGGGGACGTCCGGTCCGGTGTCCAGGAAGACGAGGTCGGCAGACTTGATCTTGATGGGCCCGAGCTTGGCGGACTCGGCGGGGATCGTGGTGCTCTCCTCCGCATCCAGGGCCTGCAGCCGCATCAGGGTCTTCCTCGCCCCGATCGTGTCGCCCCGGGCCTCGAGATCGCTGGCCAGCTTTTCCAGCTGCTCGCGCGCCTCCGCATTCCGCGAGGAGGCCCGCAGCAGCTCGCTCAGCATCAGGCGGATTTCCTTGTTGCCCGGAAACTGGTCGGCGAAACTCTTGACCGCGTTGAACGCCTCGTCCAGCTGGTTGAGCGCGTTCATCCGCTCGAGGTACTCGAGCAGATTCTTCTTGGCCTCGATGACGACGTTCTTGCGGCCGTGCAGGTGGGCGAGCTTCAGGTAGGTCTGGATCCGGCCGGGATTGACCCGCAGGATCTTGCCGCAGAGCGCGATGGCGTTGTTGTAGAACCCCTGCTCCCCGTACAGATCGGCGGCCCGCTCGTAGGCCTGCACCGCCGCGCCCGGCTCGTTGGCCTTGAGGTAGAGGTCGCCAATCCGGTTGTACACCGAGAGATCGGGTACGGGATCATTCCCGGCCTCGAACTCCCGGATTGCCTGCAGGTAGACCTCGATGGCCCGCCGCCATTCCTCCTTCTGCTCGTACTTTCGGGCCGTTTCCTTGAGCTTCTCGAAGTTCATCCGGCGTGGCGGTGGAGGGTGGAGCCCTATGCTACATCGGAACTTAGAAGATACGGACCCCCTCCACCCCTAGCAAGGCAAACCGGGGGCCGGATCGAGCCCACCCCGGGCCACCAGCCCAGCGAGGCGCTCGAGATCGGGGCCCGGTGGGCGATCCTGCCCCAGTCCCGGGACACCATCAGGCCCCCGAATCGCCCGATGCAGCGCCGCTACCCCGCCGCCGGGGCGCAGCGGGAGCAGCAGGTCCAGCCCCTGGGCCGCGCAGAGGAACTCGGCCCCGACCACCAGCTGGGCATTGGCGAGCACCCGCCGCGCCTTGTAGGCCGCGGCCATGCCCATGGGGACGAAATCCTCCTGGTTGGCGTCGGTCGGGATCGATCCGATGCTGGCGGGCATCGCCAGCGTCCGCGATTCGGCAACCAGCGACGCGGCGGTGATCTGCACCATCATGAATCCCGACGACAGCCCCGGGTCCGCCGTCAGGAATGCCGGCAACCCCTGGGACAGGTCCGGATTGACCAGGCGCTCCACCCGGCGCTCCGCCAGCGCCTGCAGCGTCACCAGCGCGATGGTCAGGAAATCCAGCGCCTGGGCCACCGGCTGGCCGTGGAAGTTGCCACCGGAGAGCACGTCGCCGTTGGGGAAGACCAGCGGATTATCCGTGGAGGCGTTCAGTTCGGTGGACGCAACCTCCCGGCAGAACCGGATGGCGTCGGCCACCGCCCCCAGGACCTGGGGGGTGCAGCGGAGACTGTAGGCGTCCTGGACCCGGGGATCGTTGTCGCGATGCGACTCGCGGATTTCACTGTCTGCCACCAGCCCCCGCATGAGCTCGGCCGTCCGGAGTTGCCCGGCATGCGGCCGGGCCTCATGGATCCTGGGGTCCAGCGGCGTGGGCGTGCCCCGCAGCGCCTCCAGGCTCATCGCCGCCGCGCCCACTCCGGAACGCCACAGCACTTCGGCATCGTGGGTCAGCAGTGCCAGGATCGCCGTCTGCGCCTGGGTGCCGTTGATGAAGCTGATCCCCTCCTTGGGGGCAAAGCGGAATGGCGTAAGCCCCGCCCGCCCCAGCGTCGCCGCCGCCGGGACGCCGCTCCCCGAGGGCTCACCGAGCACCTCGCCCTCGCCGATCAGCGCCATGGCGATGTGGCTCAGCGGCGCCAGATCGCCGCTGGCGCCGACGCTCCCCTGCTCCGGCACGCGCGGGACGATCCCCGCATTGAACAGGGCGACCAGCGCCTGCACCAGCGCCGGGCGCACACCGCTCGTGGGCCGGAGCAGCACGTTGGCCCGGAGCAGCATCGCCGCCCGCACCACGTCCGCCGGCAGTGGCGCCCCCACCCCCGCCGCGTGCGACCGGAGCAGGTTGACCTGCAGCTGCTCCAGCTGGTCGGCCGCGATCCGGACGTTGGCCAGCTTGCCGAAGCCCGTGTTGATGCCGTAGATCGTTTCCCCCCGCTCCACCGCCGCGTCGACCAACGCCCGGCTCGCCCGAAGGGCCTGGAGCGCCTCGGGGTCGAGCGCGAGGGTCGCACGGGGATCGCGGGCGGCGGCGACCACGTCCCGGATCTGCAGGGAACGGCCGGTGAGGACGAGCGGGGCCTTGGACATGGCCGGGAACGTAGCTGGCCACGGGGGCCACTGGCCAGAGGCACCACGGGCCAGGATCTCGGTGGAGACCCTGGCCCGTGAGAGGCATCCCGTACCGCGGTCCTACCGCCCGGCGACGATCAGCTCCGGGTTTCCGTGGTCGGTCTGAAAGGCCCAGTCAAGGATCAGAAAGGTCTGCCCGACATGGGTGACGCGCACCGCGGCGTACCGCGCAAATCCATCGCCGCCGTCGGTCTCGAAGACGTAGCCCCAGCCGGGGAGCGCCTCGATGCCGCCGCGGCCGTAGGTGATGTTCGGCGCGTAGTCGATGCTGGTCAGGTCGGCGACCGGAGTGGAACCGTAGACCACCACGCCGGTGCCCATCCGGACCGGAGTGAGGAACAGCGCCCCGTTGGGATCCCGCTCCACGCTGAAATCATTGCTCACGGCAGAGCCGGCCTGCACCAGCCCGAGCTCAGATGCATCGGCGAACTCGTCACCGTCAATATCCCGCCAGAAGCGCAGCCCGCTACCGGCATCCTGGGTCTGCCGCGCGAACAGCAGGACGTTGCGGGCATCGGGCCGAGGGGTGTCCGAGCGGAGCGGCGACCACAGGCTCTCGAACCCCTCGATGCTCACCGCCGAGACTCCATAGCAGCGGGGCACGCCGTTGGTGAGCGCGCCAGCCACGAATTCCGGCGCCACCGTGCTGCCTTCGAGCGACCACGACTGGCCGCAGAGATCCTGGTCCAGGTCGTAGGCGGCGCTGTAGACCCGGTAGATCCGAAAACTCGCCGGATCGCTGGTGTAGGCGTTGTCCGACCAGGTCAGGGCGATCGCCCCGTTGAGCGTAGTGCTCGTCAGGCTGGACGGCTTCTGCAGCGCCAGCCGCTCGTCCACCAGGACCACGTTGCTCGGCAGCGTCTCGGCCCCGTCGACGTCCTCGGCGGTCACATAGTACTCGAGGTGGGGAATCCCCTCGTCGTGAAAGCTGTTCGAGGTGGTGGACCCGCGGAGCCGGAACGCGGCCGCGGTCGAACCCCGCGAATAGACGTGCCAGACCTCGAGGTTGGGATCACTGTCGAAATCCCATTGCAGGAGCACGCCCGACGGGGCGCCCGGCGTGCCGCTGGGTTCAACGGTGTAGATGAGATGCTGGGGGGGTGCGACCAGCGCACCGCTGCCGACGATCTGCGTCTGGGTGCAGGCGACGAGGGCAACGGCCGGGAAGATCAGCCACGAGCGACGCATTGGAACCACTCCGGATAAGGATCACCCGGACACCATAGCAGGGTGAGTGCCAAACTTTTCTCCGGTGTATGTAGTTGCAGGGCAACGGGTTACGAAAGGCGCCGCCACCGCCGTCCCGTTTTGAGGACGGGTCCGGTGTCTCCAGCGGAGACGATCCACGGATGGGGAGGCCACGCCGCGACGGGACCGGACGGCCCGGCTATCGCTCGATGGAGGTCTGGTTGTAGTCGAACTTGATGTCGGGCAGGTCGGACAGGTACACCGAGAAGAAGAAGGCGAAGTTGCCGTTCGGGTTGCGAACGAAGTTGAACCCGGCGCGCCACTCATGCAGGACCCGCTCCAATCGGACTACCTGGGACTCGAATTGCCGCTCGGTGATGTTGTACTGGGTGGCCCACGACACGCTCCAGAAAGGCGTGGGGGCGAACCCGGTGCTGAAGCCGAGGCTCTGCTGCGGCTTCCGCACGTCGGTGCTGGCGGTGCCCGTCGGTCGCTGGCGCGACAGACTGTAGTTGAAGTTGGCGGTGAAGCGGCGATTATTGCCTGCCCCGAGGGCCTGATCGCTGCCGGCGCCGAAATAGGATGGCGTGCGCCCGCTCCGGCTCTGCCCGGCTTGGTAGGATGGCGGTGGCGGCTCCGACCGGGACACTGAGTCGCGTTTTCCCCCCAGGCCCACCAGCCCGAGGACGCTCCGGACGGTGCCGCCAGAGATGGCAAAGCTGGCGGTCACTGATTGCAGGAACGGGTCGAAGGAGGCGGTATCAGTGCCCACCTGCCCTCTCCACAGGTCGTGCGTCAGGCTCAGGTTGAAGCCGGGGAGGAGATCCGTCTGGAACTGGTTGGTCAGGGCCTGGGTGCGCCAGCCGGTCCGGCCCGGCTTCTTGGCCTGTTCGAAATCGTACTGAATCGAGCTGGTCTGGATGCCGAGGATGCGGTACTTCTTGGCCGCCGTCTCGCTGGTGTCGCCGGGCGCGCGCCGGGCCTTCCCCTCAAAATTCTGGGACAGTCCGACGCTGAGCAGCTGAGTGGGGTCACTGCGCAGCCGGGGCACCTGGCCCTGCGGCGTGACCGCCCGGGCGTACTCCGCGTTGATATCGGCGGCTGGACTGTAGCTGTAGTTGATCACCGGCGACACGCTGTGTCGAATCCGCTCCAGCGGTCCCAGTCCCGGGAAGAACCCGAAAAAGGTCGGCGAGATGGCGAGGCCAAGGTTGAATCGCTTGCCCTGGCGCACCCAGTCGCCGCCGGTATTGCGGTTGCGGACGAGGAACGGGCCCGAGGTGCTGTTGGTGACGCCGACCGTTGGCTGCAGCTTCCAGGTATTGCGCAGCACCGTGGGCAGGCCGATCCCCGTCTCCCAGTTGAGCTCACTGGAAAAGTCGCCGATCGTCACCTGGCTCACCGACAGGGAATCGTTGGGGTCGGGTGTGGTCGGATCGGGGACTTTCTGGACGGCGAGCACCGTGGGACCATTCACCTGCCGGTCCTGGTAGCCGAAGGTATTGCGGACGTTGAACCCGCCCAGCCGGAGCGGGGTATCGAAGTTCACGACTGTGGTACGGGTATCCCGGGTGGCGCCGGCGGTGTCTATGGTGCCGCCAGCCAGGATGCGCAGCGGTGCCGGGCGCACCGGGAAATTGGTCTCGAAGCTGTTGCGCACGCTCAGGCCGGGAGACCAGGTCACATTCCGGGCAAAATCGATGGGCTTCGGCGAGATCGCCAGCGACGGCAACTCCATCGAGACACTGTTGTCCGAGAGGTTCTGCCGGCGATTGCCGCCCAGCGCCACGGAGCCCCACACAAACCGCTTGGTGAAATTGGCCGAACTCACAATCTGCTGGGTGGACGCCACCGGGTCGATCGCGTTGCGCCGCTGCACGAACCCGCTGCTGGCATAATTGAACGTGAGATTCAGCGACGTGGTCACGTTGAACGCCTGCCGATGGTCCCACCGGATGTTGGTGGACCGGCGGCCGGTGTTCTCCACCGTGCGCTGATACCCGACGCCGCCGGTGGTGAAGCGGTCCAGCCACCGGTACTGCGCCGCCGCGCCGTACTGCACCAGCCGGTTGGAGTACCAATCGAGTTTGGCCGTCACATCGAGGTAGTCGTTGGGCGCCCAGTAGTAGCCCACGTTGGTGATCTGGCGGTTGTACCCCGGGTCCTGCCGCACGATGTCGTTCAGCCCGAACCGGGGGATCAGAATTCCCGATCGCCGTCCCGTCCGGGCGTCCTGAAACACGAACGGGAGCCAGAGCACTGGCACGTCGCGGATGTAGAGAACCGCCGGCCGCGCGACCATGACGGTGCGGGAGATCCACTTCACTTCCCGGGCGGAGAAGTGATAGTGCGCCTCGGGCAGGTCACAGCTGGTGATGTTGCCTTCGGAGGCGTAGAGCCGGGCAGCACTGGAGTCCTGGGCCAGGTTGCCGCGCAGGAACCAGTCCCGGCCGTTCTGCTTGAACGTGGTCAGCGCGCCGGACACGACCCCGCGCCGGATACAGGTGTTGTAGCGGATCCCCCCGAACCCGGTGAGCACCGTTTCCCCATCGAACAGGGCCGGATCGCCGGTGGCGCGGATGAGGCAATCGGCTTCCTGGTAGAGGATGGAATCGGCTTCGAGATGGGTCTCGCCCCGCTTGGTACCGGCGCCCCCGCGGAGGATGATGCGGCGTTCATCGGCGAAGACGACCGCCGAGTCGCTCCGGAACCGGGTGGCCTGGTAGCCCTCCCGCGCCAGCAGGGCGGTCAAGACGGAGTCCTCGGCGGCGAAGGGGTGCCGGGGGGCCGTCGGCAGGCCCAACCGCCGGGCGGTGGCGGTGTCCACGGCCTGGGTCGGGCGGCGCTGGCCGGGCGGGAGGGTGTCGCGCGCCGCGGTCGTATCCCGGGCGGGTTGCCCCGCCGTCGGGCGGACCGGCGTGGGCTTCCGTGGAGGCGGCGGGGTGGTGTCTGCCTGCGCCGCCAGGTGCGCGGGGACGGCCAGCAGGAGCAGCACCAGCAGCGGCGCGGCGACCTTGGCGTTCCGGCGGCGGCGGTGGACCACCCAGGAGGCGAGATAGCCGATTTCGTACAGCAGGAGCAGCGGCACCATCACCATGATCATGGACAGCACTTCGGTGCCGGGCGAGAGAATCGCACCGCCCACGGCGGCCAGCACGATCGCGAAGCGCCGGAAGCGGGTGAGCCCGGCGGGGGTGATGACTCCGAGGCCGGTCAGCATCATCATGACGAGCGGGATCTCGAAGGCCAGCCCCATGCTCAGCATGATCTGGAGGACAAAGCCGAAATACTTCTCGTACGTGATGAGGATCGCCAGGCCTTCGCTCTGGAAGCTGAAGAGCACCGGCAGGGTCAGGGGCAGGAGAACCGTGTAGCCCACCACCGCCCCGACCAGGAAGAGCACCACCCCGGCACCCAGGGCCGGCATGGCGGCGCGCTTTTCCCGCTCGTACAGCGCGGGGGCCAGAAACGCCCAGATCTGGTAGGTGATGTACGGCGAGCTCAGGATGAGGCCGGTAATGAGCGCCAGCTTGAAGACGATCATCACCGGCTCGGTCGGGCTGGTGACGGTCAACTTGCCCCCGGTAATGGCCAGGTAGGGGGCAATTGGCGCGGCGAGCAGGCTGACCAGCTGGAAGTGCTGCACCACCCAGAAGCCGATGGCCGACCCCACGATCAGCGCCGCGATCACGCGGACGAGCCGCGCACGGAGCTCCTCGAGATGTTCGAGGAAGGGCATCTCCGCACTTGGGCCGGTCATGGAGCGTCCTGCCGCCGGATCAGCGGCCGAGAGTCTTCAGGCGGTCACGGGCAAGGGCGGCTTCGTCGGAACGGGGGTAGTCGCGCACGACGGTGGTGAAGTAGCCCCGGGCCGCCGCCACATCCTTCTTCCGTTCGGCCAGCAGGCCGAGCTTGTAGACGGCGCTGGCCGCCCGCAGCGACCGGGGGAAGTCGGCCGCCACCTTGGCATAGAACACGGCCGCCGAGTCCGGCGACTCCGCCGCGAAGCTCTCCCCCAGAAAGTAGGTCGCGTCCGGCACCCGCTCATGGGTCGGGTACAGGCGCAGGAGTTCACGGAACCCCATCCGAGCCGTCGCCGGACTGCCGCGCCGCAGCTGCTGCAGCGAGGCGGCATACACCTGCTCCGCGGACGGGGAGCCCGCCGGCGGGGGACCGGAGGCGCCCGGCGCGATCGCCGCGGTATCGGCGGGGATGGGCGCCGGCGTGTTCAATTGCTCGCTCCGGGCCTCGAGCTGGGTCTGGAGTTCGGTGAGCCGTTGCTGGCTCTGGCCAGTGAGCGCCTGGATCTGCACCAGCTGCTGCTGCACGCTGATGAGGTCGTTGGAAACATCGCCCCGGAGCCCCTGTAGCTGGCGCTCGAGCCCATCGAGACCATTTCCCACGCCGTTGAGCGAATCCATGATCCGGCGTTGCAGGCCCAGGATCTGGCTCAGTTCTGCCGCGCGCGCCGAGTCGGCGCGCTGATTCTCGCCCCGGGAGAGGAGCAGCTGTTCCTCCACCCGGCGCAAGTCGCCCTTGGAGGCACAGCCTCCAAGGGCGACGAGAACAGCTCCCGCAACGACCGTCCGGAACGCCGGCATCAGGGCATGCGCAAGTTGGTGCCGCCGCCCGTCACCTCGAACTCGGCACGGCGGTTGGCCGCCCAGGAGGCCTCATCCTGGCCGGTCTGCAGGGGCCGCTCCTCACCATACGAGACCACCGCGAGCCGGCTGCCCGCGATCCCCTGGTTGCCCAGGTAGGTCTTGACCGCCCCGGCGCGCCGGTTGCCGAGGGCCAGATTGTACTCGTCCGATCCGCGATCATCGGCGTGACCGCTGATGCGGAGCTGGAGGCCCGTGTTGGTGCGGAGGATGGCGGTTACCCGATCCAGCAGGGCCCGATCCTCGGCCCGCAGGTCTGCCCGGTCGAAATCGAAATGCACCATCTGGCCGAGTTCCCGCAGCACGGCAGCGGTGACCCGGGCGGCTGCCGCGGCCGCGTCTTCCGCCGTGCGATCGGGCTGCGCCGGGGTCGGCGTCGGGGCGGGTCGACTGGGCGCCGGCTCCGCGGTGGGCGTGGGCGCGGCGGCCGGCTGCGGCGCCGGCGCTTCTGGCTGCTGCTTACTGCCGCACGCGGCGACGAGGGTCGCCGCCACGGCGAGGGTCCAGCGGAGCGGGATACGCATGCAGGTTCTCCGGTGAGGAATCAGTGAGTGCCGGGGGCGGATCCCGCCAGCCGGCGAGACCACGCTGGGAGTCTTGTCTGCCCGGGCAATTGGAACTGGCGGATGCGGCCGGTGATCGTATCGATGACCCACAACTGCCGGCGGCCGCTGCGATCGGACACGAAGGCCACGTGCCGGCCATCCGGTGCCCAGGTCGGGTCTTCGTTGCGTCCCGAGGAGGTCAGCTGGCGGACTCGCCGGGTGGCCACGTCGAGCACAAACACCTGGGGGGCGCGGCTCACGTCCCGGTGGAACACCACGCTGGCCCCATCGGGCGACCATTCCGGCGCGTTGGAACTGCCGGTCACGCCGAAGTCGAATGGCGCCAGCAGCTCCTGGTCGGTGCCGTCCGCCGCCATGCCGTAGATCTGGGGCTGGCCCGCCCGGGAAGACACGAACGCCAGCCTCCGCCCGTTGGGGGCGAACGTCGGGGAAAGATTATCCGAGTAGCGCCCCACCGTCAACCGCTGGAGGCAGCACTGCTGGGCGATATCGACGGTATAGATGTCCGTGCCATCCTCGTCCGAGCGGGCGAAGGCCAGGATCCGCCCATCCGGAGCAAACGCCGGTGTGATGTTGAGCGCCGAAGTCGTGCCTGGCACCGCAGTTGTCTGCCCGGTCGCCAGGGTGCGGACCACGATCGGGCCGCCCCCGTCCCCGAAACGCGTGTACGCGATCTGGCTGCCATCGGGACTCCACACCGGTGACAGGACGTCCTCCCCGGCCGCGCTGACCTGGGCCAGGCCCTCCCCGTCGCTGTCAATCCGGTACAGCCGGCGTTCCACAAGGAACAGGACCTGGGAAGCGGCATATCCCGGTGTGCCGGTGATCCAGCGGACCAGATCGTCCGCGGCCCGATGGACCGCCATCCGGAACCCCTGATCGAACGGGGGAGGGAACGTGAAGCGGGCTTCCCGTCGCGGGATGCCGGCGGTGATGTCGTGGAGCCGGATCACGGTGGCGACCCCATCCGCCACCAGTTCGACGGCGAATTCGGCGCCCAGGGTGCGGAACAGCGCGTAGTTGAGCGTCCGACCGCCCACGTTGACGGCGGAGGCGGCCGTGTCCCCTGCCGCCAGGCCGACCACCTCGAAGCGATCACTGAAGTCCAGGTCGCGGGTGATGATGGCGCGGATAGAGTCGAGCCCCCGGGTGGGAAGAACGACGACCGCGGGGCGAAACCCCGGACGGTACTCAATGCCGACCCGGACGCCGTCCGGGGGACGCAGGGTGTCCTGGGCCGCGAGGGAAACGGGGAGCACCAGCCAGAGTGCCAGCAAGGTCGGGGGCGCAGCGTGCAACAGTCGGATCATCTGGTCCGTGGAGTAAAGTAGAACGACACAGGAAGCACGTCGGCGGGATAGCCGTCGGGCAGCGGTCCGAAGGCGTCCGCGCCACCGGCGGCTTCAATGGCACCCTGGGCAGATAAATCAAACGAGAAGCTGCCCGAGGGTCGAGTGAGGCGGATCTCCCGGACGGTGCCGTCCCGGAGAATCAGGAAGCTCACTTCCGCCCGGAGGGCCGCGTTGGCCGAGGGGCGCTGCCACCGCCGGTACACCGCCTCCACGATGTTGCGAAGATACTCGGGGTACGGGAATACCAGGCCCGAGGTGCTGACACTGACCGCGTCGTTGCCGGTGCTGGGCGCCTCGCCAGGGGCGGGCGCGGCGGGGGGCGTGTTGCGCGGCGTCGGCTCGGTGGTGGCCGTGGTCCGGCTTGGAGGCGGCTTGGGAACCGCCGGGGACGGTTTGGGCGGCGTGGGGTCCGGTTTCGAGGGGGCCGGGGGCTCGGGGGTGGGACGGGGCGTCGCTTCCGGGGCGGGCTTGACCGCCGGGGCCGGCGCCGCGACCAGCTCCACGGCGTACACCGGCGGTCCGGCGTCGGCCGGCTGCACCGTGCCCCACAGGAACACCCCGGTGGCGGCATGAACGATCAGGGTCCCCGTGAGTCCGGCCGCAATCCCTGCGGGCTCGCGGTGGCGGCGCGAGCGCTGGGTCACGGTCGCTCTTCCTCTTCCGCGACCAGGCCGACGTCGTTGACCCCGGACGCGCGAATCACCGCCAGCACGCGGACCACATCGCCATAATCCACCCGGCGATCGGCGCGGAGGTAGATGGCCTTGGGCTTCCGGCTGCGCACCATCGCGCTGAAGGTGAGCCGGAAATCGCTCAGCGTCACCCGGGTGTCGTCGATGTAGATCCGGCCTTCCCGGTCCACGCTCACGACCATGCCCTCCCGGGCGGTCATCGGCCGCGCCTCCGCGCGCGGCAACTGGACGTCGACCCCGCCCTGCATGATGGGGGCGGTGATCATGAAGATGATCAGCAGGACAAACGCCACGTCCACCATCGAGGTGACGTTGATCTCGGCGTTGAGCGGCAGCTCGCCATGCCCCCGCAATCCCCCGCCCCGCCCGACGCCCCAGTTCATTACAGCAGCCCCTCCCGGGCCATGCTGCCGATCAGTTCATTCGCGAAACCCTCCAACTCGCCCGCGAACAGCCCGAGCCGGTTGACGAAGACGTTGTACGCGATCACCGCCGGGATGGCTGCGGCCAGTCCCGCGACGGTGGTGACCAGCGCTTCGGCTACCCCCGGTGCCACGGCGGAGAGGTTACCGGACCCGCGCGACGCGATGCCGATGAACGCATCCATGACGCCCAGCACGGTGCCCAGCAGGCCCAGCAGCGGGCCCACCGAGCCGATCGTGGCCAGCCAGGAGACAAATCGGGCCATCAGGTCCCGTTCGGCCGCGACCTCCTTGCCCAGCACTGCCTTGAGCGCCTCGAGCTGGGTCGCCGAGAGCGCGCCGCCCTTTCCGCCGTCGGCCGCCAGCCCGCCAGGCTTGAGCTCGGTGACGAAGCTCAGACCCTCGCGGAACAACCGGTTGAACGGGGACGGGGGGAGTTTCATCACGGCATGGTAGGCGTCCTGCAACCGGGTGGTGCGCTCCAATTCGTTGAAGAACCGGTGGGCCTGTCGCCGCACCCCGCGGAATTGCCACCATTTGAGGCCGATGATGAACCAGGAGAGCACCGAGAAGACCGTGATCACAACAAGAACGACCTTGGTCTCCGGGCTCGACTGGAGGACGAGTTCCCATGAGGTGGACGGCAGCGACCCGCTGGCCTGGAGCATCACGTGCATACCCGGAGAGAGAATCGGAACAGGAGCCGGGCCCGCCGCCCTTTATCCCGGCCTGCCGCACCCCGATGCGGAGACACAGGATAGAGAGTGACGGGCCCGAGTGGAGACGTGCGGACCCGGCCGGCTGCCACGCCGGCTCACGACGGCAGCTTGGCGACCTGACGGGCCTCGGTGCCGGGGGAAATATTGGGCTGGGTGACGCGGACCACCCGGGCCGTACTGGTCCGCTCTCCGACGTGCACCACCTGCACCACGGCCATGGCATCATCGATGACCGCGGCCGCTCCCCGGCGGTCGCGGGGCTGCTGCCGCAGTTCGAAGAGATCTCCCAGCGCGACTCCGTCGCGGCGGCCGCGGTCGAGGAAGACCACGTCCTGCGGCCCGGTCAATGGCTGCTCGTCGCGGTGGGCCAGCAGGTGGCCATTGACCCCGTCCGAGATCGGGACGGGACGGACATTGCCCGGATCCGTGAACTTCTCCGCCGGCAGAACCCGCTGCTGGTCTCGCACCGGCCCATAGGTGGCGATCACCTCGGCGAGATTCTCCGGCCGGCTCACGTCGATGATGCGCAACAGCCCGGTCGGGGAGACCACGAACCCGTGGCCACGCAATTCCCGCTGGAGCACCGCCACGAGCAGGGTGTCGCCCACCTGGTACTGGCCTCCGCGAGGCGGGGTCACCGCGACCCGGGCGTACATCTGGGCCGTGGTCCGGCTGCTCACTTCTTCTATCTGCAGCGGGGTGACCAGTCCGAGCAGCGTGCCAAACGGCAGGGACTGCTCCTCGGTCAGAAATCCGGAACTGTAGAATTCGCTCCGGCGAATGGGGCGGTAGGCCCGCTGGAAGCTCAGCTGCAGGTCAGGGCCGGCCGCGCGGGCGCGGCCACTGTTGCCGACCAAGGGTGTCAGGTCCACACTGTCCCGGGCGTCGGCCCCCTCCGTCAAGTCGCCGACCTGGGGCTCGGCCAGCGCGAGCGGCTCCTCCATGGCGCCTTCGGCGGGCATGGCGTCGGCCATCGCGGCGCCCGTGTCCGCCTCCGCACCAGCGTCCGCGAGCGCACCCTGCGCCGGCGGCGCGGCCTCCACTGGAGGAAGCGGGGTGTCGGTGGCCGGGACCGCGCTCACCTCCGCCCCGCCCGTCAGGCGAAGCACCTCGCCGGGGTAGATCCAATGTGGATCTTCCACGACGCTCGTGTTGAGCCGGTAGATCTCGGGCCAGAGCAACGGGTCGCCGAGATACTGGCGGGAAAGATCCCACAACGTGTCGCCGCGGCGCACGGTGTGTGAATCAGGGCGGGCATTCTGGGCCAGCAGCAGCGCGGGGGCGGCAAACACCGCCATGAACGCCGTGAGGCCGGTTCGAACGGAACGGGTCATCACACTACCCTCGGTGGGTGGGTATCGTGGTAACCCAATATAGGACAGCAGGCTCCGGACCGCCACTCAGAGACTACATGAGACCCGGCCCGCTAAGTCCCACAGTGGAATAGTGATGCGGCTCACGCTGGCGGGAGCCGGGGGAGCTGACCCCCGACCCCCCCCAATGCGGCTCAGAACGGAAGGTCGTCCTCTTCCCCGTCGAAAGCGGCCGGGACGTCGTCGAAGGATTCTGCCTTTCCTTCTTGCTTGGTCGCCGCGCCGGCGGCGGCGGCCGTCTTGGCGCCGGAGTAATCGCCCTCCCCGCCGCCGCTCCTGCCGGAGAGCATGATGATCTCGTTGGCGATGATCTCGGTGGTGTAGCGGGTCTGGCCATCCTTGTCCTGCCAGGACCGGTACTCGATCCGGCCTTCCACGTAGAGCTTGTCTCCCTTCTTGCAATACCGCTCCACGACGTCCGCCAGCCCGGTACCGCCCTTGGAGTTGTTCCAGGCAACCACCTTGTGCCACTCGGTCTTCTCCTGCTTGTCTCCACCCTGCCCGGACCATTGCCTGCTGGTGGCCAGGCTGAAATTGGCGACGCGACCGCCGGTGCTGGTGCTGCGGACTTCCGGGTCCTGCCCGAGGTTGCCGATCAGGGTGACCTTGTTGAGACTGCGACTCACGGGAACCTCCACCGCTAGGGGCTGAGAACGAACTGGGGAACCACGCCCCTAAGTTGGGGACTGGGCGTGACCGTCGACTACTCCAAATCTAGCGGGGGCGTACCGGAATCCTGCAGGCCGGGAAGCCCCAGCCGGAGGACCAGGGCATCCTCCACCGGCCGGCTGTAGTACCGGGCGCGCCGGCCGACCTGGCGGAATCCCGCGCGGCGATACAGCGCGACCGCGGCGTCGTTGCCGGCCCGTACCTCCAGAAATACCTCCTGGGCCCCGGCGGTCCGCAAGACGCCCAGTCCGTGGTCCAGCAGTGCAGCCCCGAACCCGTGCCTGCGAAGGTCCGGTGCAACCGCCAGATTCAGGATCTCGCCCTCCCCCGCGACGGCCCGTCCGACAAAGTACGCGACGATGCTGCCGGCATCCTCCGCCACGAGCAGGTGAACGTGGGGCGTTCGGAGGACCGTGCCGAAGGCCTCCGCGGTCCACGGATCGCTGAAGCAGCGGCGCTCGATCAGCGCCAGCGCCGGCGGATCAGCCGGACGCGCGGGCCGGATCTGTAAGGGGGCGGCCATGTTCGCGCTCCCATTTGACCTGAGCCTCGGCGGGACGGCCGTAGTCCGGTTCCCAACCCGCGGGATCGGCAACCAGCCGCGTGCCACCCGCCATGCCGACCAGTGCGAGCAGGGCCGCGCCCCGGGGCCAGCTCGGCTCCCCGGCGCCCAGCAGTGGCGCGGCGCTCCCAACGATCCTGACGGAGGTCCCCAGGCGGTCGCGGATCCCCGCCGGCGTGAGGACGGTGGGCGCCAGCACACATTCTACAGCGCCCGGGTGAAATCGCCACGCGCCGACAAACAACTCACCGCGCAGCGCGTCGCTCACGGCAGCGATGACCTCCCCCTCCGCCGACGCAGCACCGCGCGCCACCCCCAGCAGCGATGGGGCCGTCCACAGCGGCATCCGGTGGATCCGGACCAGTGCCTTGGCAACCGTCGCCCCCACCCGAAGTCCGGTGAAGCTCCCAGGCCCATCCGCCAGGACAATGCCCTCCACCTGTTCCGGACCGGCGTTGAGCCCGGCGAACGCCCGCTCCAGTGCCGGCAGGAGGCCCGAGGCGTGGCGCCGGGCGCCCACGATCTCCGCCTCCGCCAGCACCCCGCCGGCACCGCCCAGCGCGATCGAGGCCCTGTCGGTTGCGGTATCCAGCGCCAGCCACATCAGGTGACCTCCTCCAGACCCCGAAGGTCTGCGTCGGGCAGGTGATGCAGCCGGAACCGGCGATGGGGCACCGGCATCCAGGCCCCTGCCCGTTCCGGCCACTCCACCAGCACGGCATCGCCCTCGGTCAGGAGCGAGTCCCAGCCGAGGTCCGCGGCCTCTTCCGGCCGCCGGAGCCGGTAGCAATCCAGGTGGAACACCGGGCCCCGTCGGCCCTGATACCGGTGAACCAGCGCATAGGTCGGGCTGGTGGCGGGCTCGTTGACACCCAGGCCGCGCGCCACCGCCTGGGCGAAGGTGGTCTTCCCCGCCCCGAGGTCGCCTTCAAGCGCCACGATGGCCTGGGGCGGGAGGGACCGTCCCAGGGTCTCTCCCGCAGCGATCAGCTCGGGCTCAGAGAGGGGGCGGATCATGCCCGGCGGCGGACCGGAGTGCCCCGGGCGACATCGGGTGTATCGAGCGCCCGCAGCTCGTTGATCTGGTCTCGCAGCATGGCCGCCATTTCGAACTCGAGATTGGCCGCCGCTTCTTTCATCTGGCGTTCCAGCGCGGCGATGGTCTGTGCCCGCTTGGCGGGGTCGCGGAAGTCGAGCGCGACCAGCCGCTCCTCCTTCTTTTCCGCCTTCTCGGTGCGGGCATCGGCTACCCGCGTGGTGAGCCGCACCTCTTCCAGGGACTTGATGATGGACCGCGGGGTGATCCCATGCTCCTTGTTATGGGCCACCTGGGTGGACCGCCGCCGGTCCATCTCCGCGATGGCCCGTTCCATGGACCCGGTCATCCGGTCGGCATAGAGAATGGCCAGCCCATTGAGATGGCGCGCGGCACGCCCAACGGTCTGGATGAGGGCACGGTCGGACCGGAGGAATCCTTCCTGGTCGGCATCGAGGATGGCCACGAGGGAGACCTCCGGCAGATCGAGGCCTTCGCGCAGCAGGTTGATGCCCACCAGGACGTCGAAATCGCCCAGCCGAAGGCCCCTCAGGATCTCCATTCGCTCGATGGCATCAATGTCGGAGTGCAGGTACCGCACCCGCACGCCGGTCTGCTGGAAATAGTCGGCGAGGTCCTCGGCCATCCGCTTGGTGAGGGTGGTGACCAGCACCCGCTCCCGGCGGCGGACCCGCTCACGGATTTCTCCCAGCAGATCGTCCACCTGGCCCTTCACCGGCCGGATCAGGACCTCTGGATCCACGAGGCCGGTGGGCCGGATGATCTGCTCCACCACCTGGCCGCGGGAGAGTTCAAGCTCCGTGGGGCCCGGGGTGGCGGAGACCGCCAGGAGTTGCGGCACGATGGCCATGAACTCCTCAATCTTGAGCGGGCGGTTGTCGAGCGCCGAGGGGAGCCGGAAGCCGTATTCCACCAGCGTTTCCTTGCGGGCCCGGTCGCCGTTGTACATCCCGCCAATCTGCGGCAGGGTCACGTGGGACTCGTCCGCGACCACCAGGAAGTCGGCGGGGAAATAGTCCAGCAGGCAGGCGGGACGCTCTCCGGCGGCGCGGCCGGTCAGTGGCCGGGAGTAGTTCTCGATACCGGCGCAGGTGCCGACTTCCAGCATCATTTCCATGTCGAACGTGGTGCGGGATTCGAGACGCTGCGCCTCGAGCAGCTTGCCGGCGCCCCGGAGCAGCGCCAGCCGTTCGGCCAGTTCGGCCTTGATCAGCCCCATGGCCCGTTCGATGGTGGACCGCTGGGTGACAAAATGCTTGGCCGGATAGATGGCACAGCGGTCGAGGGTGACGAGGGTCTTCCCGGTGAGCGGATCGATCTTGGTGATGCGCTCGATCTGGTCTCCCCAGAATTCCACCCGGATGGCCTGCTCGGCATACGCCGGGAAGATTTCGACCGTGTCCCCCCGGACGCGGAAGGTGCCTTGATCGAAGGCCACATCGTTCCGGCCGTACTGGATGCGCACCAGGTCGGCCAGCAGCGCATCGCGGCCCTTTGCCTCTCCCCGCGCGGCGGTGACCAGGAGCTTTCGATACTCCACCGGATCTCCCAGGCCGTAGATGGCGCTGACCGTGGCCACGATGACCACGTCCTCCCGCTCCATGAGGCTGGACGTGGCGCGGAGCCGCAGACTCTCGATGTCCGCGTTGATCGAGGCGTCCTTCTCGATGTAGACATCGGTGCTGGGGACGTACGCCTCGGGCTGGTAATAGTCGTAGTAGGAGACGAAGTACTCGACGGCGTTGTGCGGCAGGAACTGGCGCAGCTCCCCGTACAGCTGGGCGGCCAGGGTCTTGTTGTGGGACATGACCAGCGTGGGTCGGCCGTAGTTGGCAATGACATGCGCCAGGGTCATCGTCTTGCCGGAGCCGGTCACGCCGAGCAGGGTCTGGTATTTCTCGCCCCGCGTCAGCCCCGCGCCGAGCTGGACGATGGCCCGGGGCTGGTCTCCGGCCGGCTGGAACGGGGCGACGACCTGGAAGGCGGGGCTCGACATGGGGGGCAATATAGGGGCTTCGGGCTATGTTCGGGAGGCCAGCGGCGGCGGGCTCGGAGGGGTGCGTCTCGCCCGCCCGGTTGCCACCCGGACGGGCTGGGCCCGTGCTAGCCGCCCAACTCCAGGAGGCGCTTCCACTCCTCAGGAGTCACCGGCATGACCGAGAGCCGGGAGATGCGGACCAGCGGCATGCCCTGGAGCAGCGGGTCGGCCTTGATGCTCGCCAACGGAACCGGCTTGGCCAGGGGCTTTTCGGGGGCCAGGTCGACCACGACCAGCCGCGGGTCGTCGAGCTTGGGGTCGGGATAGGCGCTGGCGGCGAGCTTGGCAAGACCGACCACGGCCTTTTCGGCACCGGTGTGGTAGATCAGGGCGCGGTCGCCCTTTTTCATCTTCCGCAGGTGGGTCAGCGCCAGGGCGTTGCGGACCCCATCCCAGACGGCAGTGCCTTCGGCCACCAGCTGTGCAAAGGCGTAGGTCGACGGTTCGGTCTTGAGCAGCCAGTAGTTGGGCATGGGGGGGATAGGATACCCCGCCGTGCCGGGCAGTCAATCCGGGGGCGGGGGCTCGTTACATCCCGGGAGGGGTGGCCGGGGCTCGGGGCAACCCCACTCGCCGCAGGTTGGGCGGGGTCCGCGGGTCAGTGCCCGCCGGTTCCGGCGGGGGCCGGATCGTAGAGGCTGGGATCGTGCTTCCCTTCCACTGAGAGTATCCCGGCCGCTCCCTTGGCGACCCGCCAGAGCGCATGATCGACCAGCAGGTAGTTGCCGGGCTCGTTGAGCCTGAATTCGAGCGTCGACGCCGAGCCCGGCGGGGTATACCAGGTTTCCTCGTTGGCAGTGTAGGTCTCCGGCGAACCGCTGTAGGCCCGGTCGAAGATCTCGCCGATGATGTGGAAATTGGATCCGATGTTGGGCCCGCCGTCCCCGAAGAAGATGCGGACCCGGTCGCCGACGGCGGCCTTGAGGGGATGGACCTTGGTGAGCGCTGAGGTGTGGCCGTTGAACGTGAAGTATTCCGGCTGCTCGGCCAGGGCCTTGTCCTGGCTGAACTCCTGGTGCCCCTTGGTCCCATTGGCGCCGGCGGTGTACCACTCGCCCTGCACGACGTAGAACTCCCGGTCCACGCGGGGCAGCCCGCCCCGCGGCTCCACCACGATCACACCGTACATCCCCTGCGCGATGTGATAGTAGGGTGGCGAATAGGCGCAGTGATAGATGTACACGCCGGGATTGAGCGCCTTGAAAGTGAAGGTCTTGGACTCTCCCGGCAGCACCCCCGTGACGGCCGCGCCGCCTCCCGGGCCGTTCACCGCGTGCAGGTCGATGTCGTGCGGGAACTTGCTCTCCTTCGGGTTGGTCAGGGTCAGCTCGACCCGGTCGCCCTCCATGACCCGGATCAGCTGTCCGGGCACCGTGCCATCAAAGGTCCAGAATCCGTAGCTGACACTGTCGGCCAGCTCGGAGATGACCTCCCTGACCGTCATGGCAACCGCCACGGTCGTGGGGCCGCGCCCGCCCAGCGGCGGAGGCAGGTCAGCCGGGTCGCGGACCACGTTGGGGATGTCGAGCGTCTTGAAGACCGGCTGGGCCGCGGCCGCGGGGGCCGGGGCCTTGGACTGGCAGCCGCTGAGAACGGCGGTGAGTGCCAGGATCAGGGCGGCACTGCCCCGGCACCAGGAGGAATCCGAATGTGCGGGCATGGGTCAAAGGCTCCAGTTCGAGGAGTGCAGCTTACCACTGGGACGCTCAGGAGGCCGTCGGGGCCGGAACATCCCGTCGCTCGACGTCCGTGATGCCTTTCACCTTCCGGATGGTCTTGATGACCTTGGCCAGGTGGGTCCGGTTGTCCACTTCCACCACGATGGTGCTGAAGACCGTGCCATCCTTGGTCGTGAGCTCGGCGGCCTTGACGTTAGTGCCGCTCTGGCTGATGGCCTGCATCACGTCCGCGTACAAGCCGCGGCGATCCTCACCGCTCACCGCCAGGCGGACCGCGAAGGCCTCTCCCTTGGCCTCCTGCCAGTCGATTTCCACCCGGCGGCCATCGCCCGACAGCGTGAGCAGGTTGGGACAGTCGGCCCGGTGGATCGAGATGCCCCGTCCCTGGGTGACGTAGCCGACGACCGCGTCCCCAGGCACTGGCTGGCAGCACTGGGCATAGCGCACCAGCAGGTCCGAGAGCCCCTGGATCCGGATGCCGCTGCCGAGCCGGATGCGGTCGATGACCCGCCCGATTACGCTGGGCCGCACCTCGGGGGGCTCTTCGGAGGCCAGATCGGGGTAGAGCGCGCGGATGACCTGCACGATGGTCACGTCGCCGCGGCCGAGGGCCACCTCGAGCAGGGCCGCATCGGCCAGCCCCAGGCTCTGGGCCGCCCGCAACATGGCCTCGGGGTCGGCGGCCCCCAGGCGCCGCCGCTTGACCTCCCGGGCGAGCAGTTCGTGCCCGATCCCCTGGGCCTCCTCATCCTCCTGATGCCGCACCCACGCCTTGATCTTGTGCCGGGCCCGCGCCGTGCGCACGTGGGCCAGCCAGTCCCGGCTGGGACGGGGCGTAGCGCCGGTCAGCACCTCCACCGTATCGCCGTTCTTGAGCTCGCGGTGCAGCGGCGCGATCCGGCCGTTGACCTTGGCCCCCTGGCAGCGGAGTCCCACGTCGGTATGGACGAGGAAGGCGAAATCGATGGGGGTCGCGCCCTTGGGGAGCTGTTTGACATCCCCCTTGGGCGTGAACACGAAGATCTCGTCCTGGTACAGGTCCACCTTGAGGAATTCGAGAAATTCTTCCGGGGTGTGCGCATCCTGCTGCAGCTCCAGCAGCTGGCGGAACCAGCCGAAGTGCTCCTCGATTTCACTGCCCTTCTTGCCCTCGCTCTTGTACAGCCAGTGGGCGGCAATGCCGTACTCGGCGGTGCGGTGCATCTCCTGGGTGCGGATCTGCACTTCGAAGAGGTGCCCGCCCGGCCCGAAGACCGTGGTGTGGAGCGACTGATAGGCGTTGGACTTGGGGCTGGCGATATAGTCCTTGATGCGCTCCTGCAGCGGGGTCCAGTTGTGGTGGATGACCCCCAGCACGTGATAGCACTCCTGTACCGACTTGACGATCACCCGGATCGCCATGAGATCGTAGATCTCATCGAACGGCTTGTTGCGGCGGCGCATCTTCTGGTAGATGGACCAGAGGTGCTTGGGCCGCCCGGTGATGTCGCACCAGGTGAGCCCGGCCTGCTGGAGTTCGTGATCCAGCGGCACCTTGAGGCGCTGGATCATCTGCTCACGCTCCGCCCGCCGGGCGGCGACCTGCTTCACCAGCGCCTCGTAGTCCTCCGCTTCGAGGTACTTGAACGCCAGGTCCTCCAGCTCCGCCTTGATGCCGGCCATGCCGAAGCGGTGCGCCAGCGGAGCGTAGATCTCCCGGGTCTCGGTGGCGATGCGGGCGCGCTTCTCGGGCGAGAGCGGGTCGAGGGTCCGCATGTTGTGGAGCCGGTCGGCCAGCTTGATGATGATGACCCGGGCGTCCTTCGCGATGGACAGGAGGAGCTTGCGGTAGTTCTCCACCTGCTGTTCCGCCGAGGAGCGGAAGGTGAGTGAACTGATCTTGGTGAGGCCGTCCACGATGTTGGCGACCTCGGGGCCGAATTCCCGGGCGATGTCCTCGGGCCGGATGTCGGAATCCTCCACGACGTCGTGCAGCAGGGCCGACACGATCGAGGTGGTGTCCAGCTGCTGTTCCACCAGGGTCCGCGCCACCGCGATGGAATGCTGGATGAAGTCTTCCCCGGACACCCGCTTCTGGCCGCGATGGGCCGACGCGCTGAACCGGAGCGCACGATCGATCTGCTCGAGATCCAGCCGGTCGGCGTGGCGCTCGAGCAGGGTGCGAAAGTCGGGGGCGAGGTCGGGCAGCGTTCCGGTCACAGGGTACCCGGGTCAGGGAGCCGCACCGCGGTGTGGCGGCGGTGCAGCGCCAGCGCATCAGAAAAGACGCCAAGCCCCCGCTCGCCTGACGAGGCGGGCGGCGCTGGGCATGGTGCTACGGGAACTTGTCCCCTCTAGGATGGCGACGATTGCCGCCGGCGTCAACGCGAGGGGGGGGGCGCTCAGAGCAACCCGGCCGTCACGAAGCTCAGGAACCGATCCCCCGCTACGATGACGTGGTCGTAGACCGGGAGATCCAGCAACTTCCCCGCCTGCACCAGCTGGCGGGTCACCGCCTGATCCTCCGGGGAGGGCGTGGGGTCCCCGCTGGGGTGGTTGTGGACCACGATGATCCCGGCCGCCGCCTCGGCGATCGCCGCCCGAAAGACCTCTCGGGGGTGCACCAGGGCGCTGTTGAGCAGCCCGCGCGTGACCAGGACGTCCCGCCGCACCCGGCTCTGGCTGTCCAGCGCCAGGACGTGGAACTCCTCCACCGCCAAGTCCCGGAGCCGGGGGCCGAACAGGGCGGCCACGTCGGCCGGGTCCCGGATCCGCGGCTGGAGCGGGCGCTGTTCCTGGAGGAGCCGGGAGGCCAGTTCAAAGGCGGCCAGCAGCCGGGCCGCCTTGGCGGGACCGACCCCGGGGCTCAGGGTGAGCTCGGCCCCGGGCCGGGCCGCCAGCTGGCGGAGCGAGCCCCCGCCCCGCTCCAGCAGGCCGGCGGCGACCTCGGCCGACCCGCGGCGCAGGGCCCCGGTGCCCAACAGGATGGCAATGAGTTCGGTGGAGGTGAGTGCTGCAGGGCCGAGCGACCAGAGCCGCTCGCGCGGCCGTTCTGGAGCAGTCATCCGGTGATGCTAGGACCCGGCCGCCCCGGACCGGGTATCCCGAAAACGCGGGACGGGGGAAGGAAGCGGGATCAGGCCGCGGCGGCGCCCCGCTCCGTCCGTTTCAGGCTGCCCCGTGGCACTTCTTGTATTTCTTCCCCGACCCGCAGGGGCAGGGCTCGTTCCGGCCCACGCTGGGGTTGGCCGTCGCGGGAGCGGGGGGCTTGAGCGGCCCGCGGTTGGTGGTGATCGCCGGCGGGGGTGGCGGCTTCGGGCCGGTAAAGGACTGCGGCCCCGACCGCGCGGCGGGCGCGAACAACTCGTCGGCGCCGCCGGCCCGGTTCGGCTCGGGGGCCGGGGGCGGGGCGGCGCGCTGGCGGGGCGCTTCCGCGGTGACCTGGATCTTGAGGAACCGCTCGGTGAACGTGGACTGCATGTCCCGCATGAGGTCTTCGAACATCTCGAAGGCCTCCTTCTTGTATTCCACCAGCGGGTCCCGCTGGCCGTAGGCGCGGTACTGAATGGCGTTGCGCAGCTGATCGAGGTCGTAGAGGTGGTCTTTCCACTTCTCGTCCAGGACGGTGTGCATGATGGTGGACAGGACCTGGCTCTCCACGTCCACCGCGCCGATCTGCCGGGAAAAGTCCCGCAAGTACTCGAGCTTCCGGCGGAGGGCATCGTGGCCGGCGGCCTGGGCGGCCGCGAGCATGCGCTCCTCGGTCGGCGTCTTGTCGGGGTCGCTCAGATCGTCCGCGGCGATCAGGAACTGCTGCAGCAGCACGGTCTGAATCCCGGCGCGGTCCCAGTCCTCCGGCCGGTCGGCCTCGGCCAGCATCTGGACCACCACGCGCTCCACCGCGTGGTCCACCATCTTGGTGGCCTCGGCCTTGAGCTGCTCGCCCCGTTCCAGCGCGAAGAGCCGCAGCGAGTACACCACCTCCCGCTGCTGGTTCATGACGTCGTCGTATTCGAGCAGCCGCTTGCGGGCCTGGAAGTTCTGCAGCTCGACCCGCTTCTGGGCCTGGCTGATGGCGCCGGTCACCCAGGGATGGGAGATCACCTCCCCCTCCTCCGCCCCGCCCTTGTCCATCCAGCGGGCGATCCGGTCGGAGCCGAACAGCCGCATCAGGTCGTCTTCGAGCGACAGGAAGAACAGCGACCGGCCCGGGTCCCCCTGGCGGCCGGAACGGCCGCGGAGCTGACGGTCGATGCGCCGCGACTCGTGCCGCTCGGTGCCGACGATCTGCAGGCCGTCGGTATCGGTAATCTTGGCGACGTCCGGGCCGAGTTTGATGTCGGTGCCGCGGCCGGCCATGTTGGTGGCAATCGTGATCGAGCCGCGCTGGCCGGCCTGGGCCACGATCTCGGCTTCCCGCTGGTGATACTTGGCGTTCAGCACTTCGTGCTTGAGGCCCCGCCGCTTGAGCTGGCGGGAGAGCGTCTCCGAGGTCTCCACGGTGACCGTGCCGATGAGCACCGGCAGCCCTTCGGTGTGCAGCCGCTCCACCTCGTCCACGATGGCGTTGTTCTTCTCGCGGCGGGTCTTGTAGATCTGGTCCTCTTCGTCCCGCCGCCGGATGGGCCGGTTGGTCGGGATGATCGAGACCTCCAGGCCGTAGATCGTGAAGAACTCCTGCTCCTCGGTCTCCGCCGTGCCGGTCATGCCCGACAGCTTGTCGTACATGCGGAAGAAGTTCTGGATGGTGATCGTGGCGAGGGTCTGGGTCTCGCCCTTGACCTGCACCCCTTCCTTGGCCTCCACGGCCTGGTGCAATCCATCGGCCCAGCGGCGGCCCGCCATGATGCGCCCGGTGAACTCGTCCACGATCATGACCTGGCCGTCCTGGACCAGGTAGTCCACTTCTTTCTCATAGAGCGCGTGGGCCTGCAGCAGCTTGTGGATCGTGTGCAGCTCCTCGCTCTTGACGGCGTATTCTGACTCCACCTCGCGCCGGCGGGTGACCCGCTCCTCCGGGCTGAGGGCGGGGTCCTTGTCGATCCGGTGCACCTCTTCCGAGATGTCCGGCACCAGGAACAGCGACGGGTCGTTGGGTGACATGGCCGTGGCGCCCCGGTCGGTCAAGTGGACGCTATGACCTTTCTCGTCCATGACGAAATACAGGGCTTCCTCCAGCTCCCGCATCGACTGCTGCCGCATCGGAAGCTTGCGGTCGGCAATGTGGTCCAGCTCCATCCGCTGGACCGCGGACTTGATCCCCGGCTCGTTGAGCAGCTTGAGCAGCTTCCTGTTCTTGGGCATGCCCAGCCGGGCGATGTACAGCTTGAGCGCGCCATCGTTCAGGGTCTTGGGATCGTCCAGCAGGGGCTCCCCTTCCGCCAGCAGGGTGCTGACCACGGCCGACTGCTTCTTGACCAGGTCGGCCACTTGCCGGTTGGACTGGGCGTACTTGTCGTCGCTCTCGTTGCCGACCGGTCCCGAAATGATGAGCGGGGTCCGGGCCTCATCGATCAGGATCGAGTCCACTTCGTCGATGATGGCGTAGGAGTGTTCCCGCTGGACGCGCTGGTCCAGGCTGTACACCATGTTGTCGCGCAGGTAGTCGAAGCCGAACTCGTTGTTGGTGCCGTAGGTGATGTCGGCGCCGTAGGCCGCCCGCCGCTCCGGGGAGGAGGGCTCGGTGTCATCGAGACAGCGGACCGTCAGCCCCAGGTAGGTGAACACGTGACCCATCCACTGGGAGTCGCGGCGGGCCAGGTAGTTGTTGACGGTGACGAGATGGGCCCCGCGGCCATCCAGGGCATTCAGGTAGAGCGGGAGCGTGGCCACGAGGGTCTTGCCCTCGCCGGTGGCCATCTCGGCGATGCGCCCACGGTGCAGGACGACCCCTCCGATGAGCTGCACATCGTAGGGCACCATGTCCCAGGCCATCTCGTGGCCGGTGACCATGACCTTGGTGCCCAGCAGCCGGCGGCAGGCCTCGCGCACGGTCGCGAACGCCTCGGGGAGGAGCTGGTCGAGAAACGCGACCGTTTCCTTCTTGAGCCGGTTCTCCAGGTCGTGGAACTGGTTCTCCAGGCGGTCCCGTTCGACCGGGTCGGCGCAGTCGTGGCGCAACTGGCGGACCTGCTCCAGTTCCTGCTTGAGGGCGCCGGTGCGTTCGGCCAGGCGTTCCCGAAAGGCGGCGGTCTGCCCCTGCAGCTGGGTCTCGGTGTATCCGGCCAGGACTTCTTCGTGGCGCTTGATCTCGGCGACGATCGGCGCCAGGCGCTTGCGCTCCCGGTCGAACCGGGTGCCCAGCACCTTCGCCAGTAACGTGTTAAGCATCCGGCAAATATAACTCCGCGTCGTGAATGATCCGGGCCACCGGGTCGGGGACCCAGTACTGGATGGACTGGCCCGCCGCCACCCGCTCCCGGATGGCCGTGGCCGAGATTTCGAGGGCCGGCACCGGCACGCTCCGGACCGGCCAGGGGAGCTCGGGCAGAACCGCCCCTGGGCGGGTCAGGACGACAATCGTGGCCAGCCCGGAGAGGGCGGCCGCCTCATGCCAGAGGGGGAGGTCCCGGGCCGCGTCGGCGCCGACCAGGAGCGCAAAGTCGGCTGCCGGCTCCCGGACCCGGAGCGCCCGGAGGGTCTCCACGGTGTAGGACAGGCCGGGCCGCTCGAGTTCGAGCATCTCCAGCGCAAAGCGCGGTTCGCCCGCGATGGCGGCGGCGACCATGCGGGCGCGGATCGCCGCCGTCGCGCCATGCCGGCCCGACTTGAAGGGCTGGGCCCGGGCGGGCACGAAGCGGAGCTGCTCGAGGCCCAGCGCCTCGAGGGCCGCCTGGGCGACGAGCAGGTGCCCGTGATGGATGGGGTCGAAGGAGCCGCCGAACAGACCGATCATGCGGAGGCCGAACCGGCCGGGCTCAGCTCCCCGCCGGGACCGGGCACGCCGTCTCGAGACCTGGCGCGGTGGGATGAAAGCGCCGCAGGTGAGCGCAGGTCTCCTGCAGGTCCTCGGCATAGCCGAGGGCCCGGTAGGCCGCGACCAGCTTCAGGAGGACAGCGGGGGTAACGGTGGCGCGAGGATAGGTCGCCGCGATGTCCTTGAGATACAGGATCGCGGAGTCGTAGGCCTTGAGCCGGTAGTAATAGACGGCGGACTTGAACTGCTTCTCGGCGAACCGGTTCTCCAGCCGCACGATCCGCTGCCGGGCCCGGGGCGCGGCTCCCGAGTCGGGATAGCGGTTCAGCAGTTCCTGGAAGGTCGCGAGCGCCGTCTGGCCGTAGGTGGGATCGAGTTCCGGCCGAGTCCAGAGATCGGCGTAGGCATCCCCGGCCCGGAGCAGCGCCAACGGCGCCAGCGTGGCCGTCGGGGTCTCGTCCGCGACCTTCCGGAACCCGCGCGCCGCCTCCAGCTGGTTCTTCATCCCGAAGTGGGCTTCGGCGACTCGGAAACGCGCTTCGATGGCCAGAGTGTCCGTGCTGGGGACCTCGAGGCTGAGCCTCTCGAAGAACGTGATCGCCTTGCCCCAGCGGCCGCGGCTGTATTCCCGCATGGCGCGGTCCCAGAGCGAGTCCACGCCCGCGCGCGATATCCCGGCGGTCGGCACCGGCGCGGTGACCGGCCTGCCGCCCCCACACCCCGCCAGCGCCACCACGACCAGCAACGCCGCTGTGCGGCCCGAATGACCTGCGATCACGACACGCTCCTGACGTTTACTGAGAATCCCGAACCTGGCCCGGGGCACCCACCTGGGTGAGCCGCGCCGCAGCTTGGGCAGCGATGGAATCGGTGGGCTCCGGGCCGATGGCGTCCTGCCAGGCCAGGGTGGCGCCGAGCAGGTCGCCGAGCACGCGGCGGGCATCGCCCAGGCCGATGAGGGCCAGACGCGCCCGGTCGCTGCCGGGGTCCGCCGCCACCACCCGGCTGAACCATTCGACCGCCACCTCCGGATGCTCCACCAGCAGGGCCTCCCGCCCCAGTTGCAGGCCGCAGTGCCCCAGCCCTTCCGCGGAGCGCTGGCGGACCGCCAGATCGCGCGAGCGCCGCAGGGCGGCCTGGAACACCTCCGCGGCCTCGGCGCAGGCCGTGGTGCCCTGGAGTGCGTCTCCGTACTGCACCAGGGTCTGGTCTACTCCGGCGGCGTCTCCGGCGGCGGCCAAGGCCAGCGGACCGAGAGCCGCCACTTCGGTGGACCCGAGCCGGCCACTGCGAAGCAGGGCTATGGTGTACCGGGAACTCACTCGTCCCGGGGCCAGGCGGCGCAAGGCCGCGACCGCATCTTCCAGCGCCGCGCCGCTGCCGGACCGGTCGGCGGCCCGGGCGACCATCTCCAGGCCGCGCGCCGCTTCGGTGATGCGGGTGCGATCAGCGGCCGCGAGGGCCGTATACGCCTCGGCCGCTTCACGATACTCACCCACCTTCACTGCCACCGCGCCAAGCTTGGCCCAGACCCGCGCGTCCCGGGCGGCTGCCCGATACTCCTCCAGCGCGCTGGTGTACTCGCCGGTGGCGTACGCGGTGTCGCCCAGCCGCTCGTGGTCGGCCGCGGAGCCGGCACAGCCCAGGAGGACGCCGACCGCGAGGACCCAGCCTTTCACTCGACCGTTCGCTCCAGCATGGCGAGATACGCTTCCACCCGGGCGTTCTTGGGGCGCGCCAGCAGGCACTCGCGCCAGACCTGCTGGGCGCCGGCGGCATCCCCGGACAGGTAGCGGGCCAGCCCCAGGGAGGCGAGCGCATCAACGAAGTTGGGCCGGGCCCCGACCACGAACTCCAATTCCTCGCGCGCCGAGAGCACGTCTCCCGATTCCAGCAGCGCCCGGGCCAGCCGGTAGCGGATGTCGGCGAACCCGGGACCCAGGTCCACCGCCCGACGGTACTGGATGATCGCCTCCTGCAGGGCGCCCGACTCGGCGTACGCGGCCGCCAGCAGGGCGTGGTGGTTGGCCAGGTTGGCCGCGACATGGGCCGGGAAGCCCGACTCCTGGGTTTCGTTGTGATCCGCCGCGTGCCGGAACGCCTCCTCCGCCTCCTCGGTCCGGCCCAGGTCGTTGAGCAGGATGCCGCGATGGATATGCGCCTCGATGTAGCGCGGGTTCAGCTCGAGCGCCTGGCCGAAGTGTTCCAGCGCCCGCAGGTGCTGCCCCAGCATGGCGTAACAGAGGCCCAGGAGGTGATGGCAGTCGGCAAAGCTCCGGCCGGCGTCCACGATCTCCTGGAGCAGGTGCACGGCGCCGTAGTAGTCCTGCAGCGCGAAGCGCTCGCGCGCCTGATTGATCAGCGGTTCGTCACTGACGCGCATGAGTCTCCTGGAACCAGGCCACGAAGCGGCGAATTCCCTCGGTGAACGACGTCCCGGGATGGTAGCCGAGCACCCGGCTCGACTTGGTGAGGTCCGCGGCCGTCAGGTGGACATCGCCCGGCTGCCGCTCGCCCTGCCGGATGACGGGGACGACCCCCAGGGCCGCGGCGATTTCCGCGATCATCTCGCGGAGCGGAACCGCCTGGTTCCCGCCGAGGTTGAAGACGTCCATCCCCACCGGCGCGGTGGTGGTCCACTCCAGGGCCGCGACCACCCCATCCACGATGTCATCAATATAGGTGTAGTCCCGGGCGTCGGTGCCATCGCCAAACATCGTAATGGCCTCCCCGGCGGCGAGCCGTCGGGTGAAGCTGTGGATGGCCAGGTCCGGTCGCTGGCGCGGACCGTACACCGTGAAGAACCGGAGCGCCGCCACCCGGAGCCCGGCGTGCGGTGCCAGCGCCTCCAGGATCAGCTCCGAGGCCCGTTTGGTAGCCGCATAGGGCGAGATCGGATGCACCGCCGCCGCATCCTCCCGGAAGGGCGGCGGGGTATCGTCGCCGTACACCGAGGAAGAGGAGCCGAAGACCAGGCGGGAACACCCCGCCTCCCGGGCGGCGTCGATCACCGCCTGGGTTCCCGCCACGTTGGCTCGGAGATAGCCCGCCGGGTCCGCGAGGGACGGCCGGACCCCGGCCTTGGCGGCCAGGTGGACGATGACGGTGTCGGGACGGACCAGCCGCCGGAGCGCGGCCCCGTCCAGGATGTCCAGCTCGTGGAACGCGAAGCCGGACCGGCTGCGGACCGCCGCCAGATTGGATTCCTTCACCTGGCGGGAATAGAACGGGTCGAAGTTGTCCACCCCGATGACCTCGTCCCCCCGGGCGGTGAGCCGCTCGGCGAGGTGGGACCCGATGAATCCGGCGGCGCCCGTGAGCAGGACCCGCGTCATTGCCCGAGATGATCCTTGAAGTAGGCAATGGTGCGGTGGAGTCCCTCTTCCAGCGACACCTGAGGCTCCCAGCCGAGCAGCGTGCGGGCCCGGGTGATGTCCGGCTTGCGGACCTTGGGATCGTCGGTCGGCAGCGGGTGCGACTCGACCCGAGACCCCGAGCCGGTGAGCCGGAGCACGATCTCCGCCAGCTGCCGGACCGTGAACTCGTTCGGATTCCCGATGTTGGTCGGATCGGGGTGGTCGCTCATGAACAGCCGGAAGATGCCATCCACGAGGTCGGACACGTAGCAGAAGGACCGGGTCTGCTGGCCCTCGCCGTAGACCGTGAGCGGCTCGCCCTTGAGCGCCTGCACCACGAAGTTGGACACGACGCGTCCATCGCGCGCCCGCATGCGCGGGCCGTAGGTATTGAAGATCCGCACGATGCGGGTCTCCACGTGATGGTACCGATGGTAGGCCATGGTCATCGCCTCGGCGAATCGCTTGGCCTCATCGTAGACCCCCCGCGGTCCCACCGGATTGACGTGCCCCCAGTAGCTCTCCGGCTGCGGGTGCACCTGCGGATCGCCGTAGACCTCCGAGGTGGAGGCCAGGAAGAACCGGGCCCCCTTGGCCTTGGCCAGCCCGAGCGCGTTGTGGGTGCCCAGCGATCCCACCTTGAGCGTCTGGATCGGCAGCTCCAGGTAGTCGATGGGGCTGGCCGGCGAGGCGAAGTGCAGGACCCCGTCGAGGGGACCCTCCACCTGGATATACCGGCTGACATCGTGGAAGACGAACTGGAAGCGCCGCTCCTGCTGCAGGTGGGCGATGTTCTCGCGGGCACCGGTGATCAGGTTGTCCATGCCCACGACCTCATGCCCCTCGGCCAGGAAGCGGTCCGTCAGGTGCGAGCCGAGGAACCCCGCGGCGCCTGTGATGAGCACTCTCATGCGAGTCTCCGTCCGATGCCGTGGTATTCGAATCCCTGCGCCCGCAGCTTGTCCGGATCGTACAGGTTGCGGCCATCCACCAGCAGGGGGCGCCGCAGCAGTCCCTTGAGACGGGTGAAATCGGGATTGCGATAGACCAGCCATTCGGTGACGATCGCCAGCCCATCGGCGCCGTGGGCGGCGCTGTAGGGATCGTTGGCATACACGATCCGGTCGCCGAACACCTCGCGCGCGGTCTCCATGGCCTTCGGGTCGTGCGCCTGCACCCGGGCCCCGGCCGCCAGCAGGCCCTCCACCAGGGGAATCGACGGGCTTTCCCGCATGTCGTCGGTCTCGGCCTTGAAGGCCAGGCCCCAGAGCGCCACAGTCTTACCGGCCAGCGTGTGGTCGAAGGCCGCCGCCAGCTTGTCGAGGATCACCCGCTTCTGGCGTTCGTTGACGGCCTCGACCGCCTCCAGAATATCGAACCCCAGCCCCACTTCGGTACCGGTCCGGATCAGGGCCTTCACATCCTTCGGAAAGCAGGAGCCGCCGTAGCCGGGACCCGGGAACAGAAACGCCTGCCCGATACGGCGGTCGGTGCCGATCCCCTTGCGGACCTGCTGCACATCGGCGCCCACCCGTTCGCAGAACAGGGCGACCTGGTTCATGAAGGAGATCCGGGTGGCCAGCATTGCGTTGGCGGCGTATTTGGTGACTTCGGCGGAGGGGATGTCCATGAACAACACCGGATTGCCGGTCCGCACGAACGAGCTGTACAGCTCGGTCATCGCCTCCCGGGCTTCGTCGGTGTCGACCCCCACGACGATCCGGTCCGGCTTCATGAAGTCGTCGATGGCCGCCCCCTCCTTCAGGAACTCCGGGTTGGAGCAGACGCTGAAGGCGTGAGCGGTCTGGCTCTTGATGGCCGCACGCACCTTTTCCGCCGTACCGACCGGCACGGTGGACTTGGTGACGATCACCTTGTGGTCGGTCATGTGCTGGCCGATGGTCCGGGCCACCGAGAGCACGTGCTGCAGGTCGGCCGAGCCGTCCTCACCGGGCGGCGTGCCGACCGCGATGAAGACCACCCGCGAGGCCTCGACTGCCCCGCCCACGTCGGTGGTGAACGCGAGCCGCCCCTCCGCCTGGTTGCGGCGGACCATGTCCTCGAGGCCCGGCTCGTAGATCGGGATATCGTTGCGTGTCAGGCGCTCGATCTTCCGGGCGTCGATATCGGTGCAGATCACCTCGTTGCCCGTCTCCGCAAAGCAGGCGCCCGTGACCAGCCCGACGTACCCGCTGCCAACCACCGCCACTCGCATCCTGATGCCTCCGTGAGTACAGGACCGGCCGGTTTACCGGTAGAAGTCCGTCACTGCCGCGATGACCCGATCCTGCTGCGCATCGGTCAACTCGGGATAGATCGGAAGGGAAATCACCTCGTCCATCACCGCCTCCGTGACCGGCAGGCTGCCTCGACGGTAGCCCAGCGGCGCAAAACACGGCTGCAGGTGCAGCGGCACGGGATAATACACCGCGCAGCCGATGCCCTGGGCCTTGAGGTGGACCAGCAGTCCGTCCCGCCGCTCGGCGCGGAGGGTGTACTGGTGGAAAATGTGCTCGTTGGCCGGGTCCACCGCCGGCGGAGTCACCGCCGGGACACTGCGGAACCCGGCATCGTAGCGTGCCGCCCGCTCCCGCCGGGCCGAGCTCCACCCGGCCAGATGCGGAAGCTTGGCCAGCAGCACCGCGGCCTGCAACGTGTCCAGCCTGCTGTTGAAACCCACTTCGTCGTGATGGTACTGCTTGGCCCCGCCATGCACCCGGAGCCGCCGCAGGCGCCCCGCCAGCGCCTCCTCCTGGGTGACCATCATGCCGCCGTCCCCCCAGCCACCGAGGTTCTTGCTGGGGAAGAAGGAAAAGGTGCCCACCCGGCCCAGCGATCCCGCCTGGCGCCAGCGCCCGGCGATCTGGCGGCGGGCGCCGATCGCCTGCGCCGCGTCCTCGATGACCGGCAGCCCATGGCGGTCGGCGATGGCCAGAATCTCTTCCATGGCCGCCATCTGCCCGAACAGGTGCACCGCGATGATGGCGCGGGTCCGGGGCGAGATGGCCACCTCGACCGCCGCCGGCACTAGGTTGAACGTGCCCGGATCGATGTCGACGAACACCGGGCGTCCCCCGGCGTTGTGAACCGTGCCAGCGGTCGCGAAAAACGTGAACGCCGGCGTGATGACTTCATCCCCCGGCTGCAGCTCCAGGGTCCGCAGCGGCAGCAGCAGGGCGTCGGTGCCGCTGGCGCAGGCGATGGCGTGACCGGTCTCGGTGAGCGCCAGGATCGCGGCCTCGAACTGGCCGACCTCCTCGCCAAGGATGAACGTCTGCCGCTCCACCACGCGCATCAGCGCGGGGAGGACATCCTCCTTGATGGTCTGGTACTGGGCGACGAGATCCAGGAGCGGGACGTTCACCAGGCGGTCGGGTTGGGGTGGAGCACGGCGTCAGGGCCAGGGACCGGGCCATGCCGTGGCAAGACCGGGGCCGCGCAAAGGCGGAAGTCTAGCGGCCCTCAGCGGGGCGGTCAATCAGCGTAAGTCCGCCCTGCTCTTCACGATAGGAGATGCCACAGGCGGCGCACGTGGCGGCCCTGTCGCGCGGCTGCAGCCGTTCGCCGCACTGGCACATCCAGCCGACCCGGCGGGCCGGCACCCCCACCATCAGGGCATAGGACGGCACATCGCTGGTGACCACCGCCCCGGCCCCGATGAAGGCGTACTCGCCCAGGGTGACTCCGCAGACGATCGTCGCGTTGGCGCCGAGGGAGGCCCCGCGCCTGACCAGGGTCTGCCGGTACTCGTGCTTGCGCGAAACATGGCTCCGTGGATTCGAGACGTTGGTGAAGACACAGCTCGGTCCGCAGAAGACGTCGTCCTCGAGGGTGACCCCCTCATAGATCGAGACATTGTTCTGGATCTTCACGTTGTTGCCGATCCGGGTCCCGGGCATGATGACCACATTCTGCCCCAGGTTGCAGCGCTCGCCGATCACCGCCCCCGGCATCACGTGGGAGAAGTGCCAGATCTTGGTGCCGGCACCGACGGTGGCGCCGGCATCGACGTAGCTGGATTCGTGCACAAAGTAGTCGGTCATGGTTGCTCCGGGAGCCATGCTCGATGGTGGACTAGCCGCTCGCCTCGAAAGTGCCATCCTCCAGCACCAGCTTCACCTCCGTCTCCAGCCGCACCCCGAAGCGTTCCGCGAGGGTCCGCCGCGCAAGGGCGATGAGGCCGCGCACATCCGCCGCGGTGGCCTCACCGGTGTTCACGAAGTAGTTGGCGTGCATCTCCGAGATGATCGCCCCGCCGATCCGGGTTCCCTTGAGCCCGGCGGCTTCGATCAACTGGCCCGCGGTGCGCGGCCCGCCCTCCCGCTTCCAGCTCGGGCCGTCGGGGTTCTTGAACACGCTGCCACAGCAGGGCTGGTTGAACGGCGTGCCCTCCTGCCGCCACCGGAACAGGTCCGCCACCTCCGCCCGGATCACCGCCGGTTCGGCGGGCTCCAGCTGGACGATGGTCTCCAGCACGACCTGCCCGACCAAACCGCTCGCACGGTACTGAAAGGGGACGGCCGCGCGCGCAATCTGGCGGTCCTGCCCACGGTCGTCCACCACCGTCACCTGCTCCACCACGCCGGCCCAGTCGCCGCCGTGGCACCCGGCATTCATGTACACCCCCCCGCCGACGCTCCCGGGCACGCCGATGAACCGGTGCAGGCCCCGCCACCCGGCGTCGCTGCTCTTGCGGGCCGCCAGCGGCTGCGGCTGCCCCGCCCCGATCCGGAACCGGCCGTTGCCGAGGGGTTCGAGCGCGTCGACTCCCTTGCCGAGGCGAATCACCAGCGCCGACATCCCCTCGTCCGGCAGCAGCAGATTGCTGCCCAGGCCGAGCGCAAACCACCGGAGGCCGTGCTCCCTGGCAAAGACCAGCGCCCCGCCGACGTCCTCCGGCGATCCCGGCAACAGCACCGTCGCGGGCCCGCCGATGCGGTACGTGGAATAGCGCGCCAGTGATTCCTGGGCGCGGACCCTGCGGCCCACCACGGCCGTCAGGGCCTGGACGATCGCCGGGTCGCGCGCGTCGGTCATGCCGGCTCGCGGGCGGCAGAGGCCAGCCGGTGCCATTCCTGGAGCGAGCACACCTCGCGCTCCCGGCTCCGCAGCGCGATGATCGCGTCACACGCGGCCGAGGCGGCGGACATCGTCGTGGTGTAGGGAATCCGGTGGGCCAGCGCCGCCGCGCGGATGGTGTAGTCGTCCTGCTGGGTCAGCTTGCCCAGCGGGGTGTTGATCAGCAGCTGGATCTGCCCAGAGACCAGCAGGTCCACCACATTCGGCCGGCCCTCGTAGACCTTGAGGACCCGCTCCGCCGGGATGCCGCGCACCCGCAGGTGCCGGGCGGTGCCCTCGGTGGCAAAGATCTTGAATCCCATCTCGTCCAGCCGCCGCGCGATGGGAATGACGGTGGTCTTGTCGTGGTCGTTGACCGTGATGAACACCGAGCCCGTCAAGGGCAGCGCGCCATCCGCCGCATGCTGGGCCTTGGCGTAGGCCATGCCGAAGGACTTGCTGATCCCCATGACCTCGCCGGTGGAGCGCATCTCCGGACCCAGGATCAGGTCGACACCCAGGAGCTTGTTGAAGGGGAAGACCGCCTCCTTCACCGCCACGTACGGCTGGGCCAGGGCGTCCTCCAGCCCGAGCTCGGTCAGCGTCTTGCCGATCATCACCGCCGCTGCCATGGCGGCGAGCGGCACCCCGGTGGTCTTGGAGACGAACGGCACGGTGCGGGAGGCCCGCGGGTTGACCTCCAGCACATACACCACCCCGTCCTTGATGGCGAACTGCACATTGAGGAGCCCCACCACGCCGAGCTTCTCGGCAAAGGCGCGAGTGTACTGGCACATCTGCTCCACCTGGGCTTCCGAGATCAGGTAGGGCGGCAGCACGCAGGCCGAATCCCCCGAGTGAATCCCGGCGTCCTCGATGTGCTGCATCACGCCGCCGATGACGCAGCGGGTGCCGTCGGCGATGGCATCCACGTCCGCCTCGAAGGCATCCTCCAGGAACCGGTCGATCAGCACCGGATGTCCCGGCGCCACCCGCGACGCCCGGCCGAAGTAGTCGCGGAGCGAGGGCTCGTCGTAGACGATCTCCATGCCTCGTCCGCCGAGCACGTAGGACGGCCGGATCAGGCAGGGGTAGCCCACCGTGCCCGCCACCCGCACCGCCTCCTCCATCGTGAGCGCGGTCCCGGCCGGCGGCTGGGTCACTCCCAGCTCGCGCGCCAGGGCCTCGAACCGCTTGCGGTCCTCGGCGGCATCGATGGCCTCGGGAGACGTGCCCAGGATCCGCACGCCGGCCGCGGCCAGCCCGCGCGCCAGCTTGAGCGGGGTCTGCCCGCCCAGCTGCACCACGACCCCCAGCGGCCGCTCCACGTGGACGATCTCGAGCACATCCTCCAGGGTGAGCGGCTCGAAGTAGAGCGTGTCGGAGATGTCGTAGTCGGTGGAGACCGTTTCCGGGTTCGAGTTGACCATCACCGTGCGGTAACCCATCTCCCGGAACGCCAGCGCGGCGCGCACGCAGCAGTAGTCGAACTCCACGCCTTGCCCGATCCGGTTGGGGCCGCTCCCCAGGATGACCACCGTCCGGTCGCCCCCACCCTCCGCCTCGGTTTCCTCGTCGTACGAGGAATACAGGTACGGCGTCTTGGACGGGAACTCACCGGCGCAGGTGTCCACCGTCTTGTAGGACGGCCGGACCCCCAATTCATGACGCAGCGCCCGGACCTCCTCCTCTTTCATGCCACGGAGATCGGCAAGCTGCCGGTCGGAGAACCCCATCTGCTTCATCCGCCGGATGATCCCCGGTTCGCCGTACAGCTCGGCGCGCCCGACGGCCGCCCAGGCGCGCTCCGCTTCGATGAGTTCGAGCATCTGATCCAGGAACCAGGGGTCGATGCCGGTGCGTTCCGCCGCCTCCTCGACGGTGACCCCCTCCAGCAGCGCCCGCTTCACCTGATAGATGCGTTCGGCGGTGGGCGTGCGGATCGCGGCCTTGATCGCCTCCAGCGACGTGTCGGTCAGCCGGTCGTCCACCGGCAGGCGGCCGGTGACCCACCCGCTCCGGTCCGCTTCCAAGGCGCGGAATCCCTTCTGAAAGGCCTCCTTGAACGTCCGGCCGATGGCCATGGCCTCGCCGACCGCCTTCATCTGGGTGCCCAGCCTGGGATCGGCGGTGGGAAACTTCTCGAAGGCGAACCGCGGCACCTTCACCACCACGTAATCGAGCACCGGCTCGAAGGAGGCCGGCGTGGTCTTGGTGATGTCGTTCGGCAACTCATCGAGCCGGTAGCCCACCGCCAGCTTGGCGCCGATCCGCGCAATCGGGAACCCGGTGGCCTTCGACGCCAGCGCCGACGAACGGGAGACCCGCGGGTTCATCTCGATCACCAGCTGTTCCCCGGTGGCCGGGTTCACGGCAAACTGGATATTGCAGCCGCCCGCGGCCACCCCGACTTCGCGGATGATCTTGATGGCGCCGTCCCGCATCACCTGATACTCGCGGTCTGTCAGGGTCATGGCCGGTGCCACGGTGATGGAGTCGCCGGTGTGCACCCCCATCGGGTCGAGATTCTCGATGGAGCAGACGATGACCACGTTGTCGGCGCCGTCGCGCATCACCTCGAGCTCGAACTCCTTCCACCCGATGATGCTCTTTTCCACCAGCACCGAGCCCACCGGGGAGAGGTCCAGCCCCCGGTCGACGATCGCAATGAATTCGTCGCGATTGTAGGCGATGCCACCGCCAGTGCCCCCCAGCGTGAAGGACGGCCGGAGGATGGCCGGATAGCCGGTGTCGGCGACCGCCTCGAGGCCCTCCTCCAGGGACCGGATCACCCGGCCCGGCGGGGTCGCCAGCCCGATCCGGACCATCGCCTGGGCAAACTCCGCCCGATCCTCCGCCACCCGAATAGCCCGCTCGTTGGCGCCGATCAACTCCACGCCGTACCGGGCGAGGGTCCCATCCTTGGTCAGCGCCATCGCGACGTTGAGCGCGGTCTGTCCCCCCATGGTCGGGAGCAGCGCATCGGGGCGCTCCCGCTCGATGACCCGGGCCACCCACTCCGGGGTCACCGGCTCGATGTAGGTCGCGTCGGCCAGCTCCGGGTCGGTCATGATCGTGGCCGGATTCGAATTCACCAGGATGACCCGATACCCCTCCTCCTTGAGCGCCCGCACCGCCTGGGTGCCGGAGTAGTCGAACTCGGCGCCCTGACCGATGACGATCGGCCCCGAGCCCAGCAGGAGGATGGAGCGCAGGTCAGTCCGTTTGGGCATTGACGAGATCCTGGAGCGTCTGGTCGAGAGAGTAGCGGGGGGCCCAGGCCGTGTGGTCGCGGAGCCGACTGGCATCGCCCACCAGGTGGGGCAGGTCCGCGGTCCGGACCAGGGCGTGATCCACTTCGGGAATGGCCCGGACCCCGATCAGCGTGGCGAGCCGGGTGAAGAGCTCGGCCAGCGAGTGACCCTCGCCTGAAGCGACATTGTACACCGCGCCGGTGCGGCCCCGCGCGAGCAGGGCGCAGTAGGCGGCGCACACGTCCCGCACATCGAGAAAGTCCCGCACCGGTTCGAGGCTGCCGGTCTTAACCACGGGCGCCCCGATCCGTCGGGCCGCCTGGAGCCGCCGGGCGAACCCGGGCACGACGTATCGGTCGGTCTGGCCTGGACCGGTGTGCGGAAAGGCCCGCGCAATGATGGTCCGCAGTCCGGTGCGGCGCGCCACCTCCGCGACCGCCACCTCCGCTCCCAGCTTGCTGGCCGCGTACGGCGAGAGGGGGTGCGGCACATCGTCCTCCATTCGCGCCCGCGGCTCGGGTGCCGCACCGTAGACTTCCGCCGTCGAGATCAGCAGCAGGAGCGGGTCGCCCCGCCGCTCCTGCCGCAGGGCGCCCAGCCCCTCGGCCAGCCGCGCGGTGCCGGCGGCGTTGATCTCCCATGCCAGGCCGGGATCGCGGCGCGCCTCGGCGCCGGACGCCAGCGCGGCAAGATGGATCACCGCGTCAGGCGCCTCCGCCACGGCGGCCAGTACGGAGGTGCCGTCCCGCAGTTCCAGCGGGCGCCAGCGGGTCCGGCGGCGTTCCTCCTCGGACAGTCCCTCCATCGGCCGCTCCCCGGGGAGCATGGTGCCGAGCACCTCGTGCCCCTCCCGGAGCAGCGCGGGCACCAGCCAGCGGCCCACGAACCCCCCGGCGCCCGTCACCAGAACCTTCACCGTCGAGCCCCGAGCCGCTTGAGATCCGCGTCCACCATCATGCGCACCAGGCCGGCGAAGTCCACCGTCGGATGCCAGCCCAGCTCCTGGTTGGCCCGGGTGGGGTCGGCCAGGAGCACGTCCACTTCCGCCGGCCGCATGAACCGTTCATCGGTGCGGACATGCTGCCGCCAGTCGAGCCCCGCGTGCTGGAAGGCGATCTCCACCAGCTCCCGCACGCTGTGGGTCTTCCCGGTGCCCACCACGTAGTCCTTCGGCTCGGGCGCCTGAAGCATGCGCCACATGGCGTCCACGTAGTCGCCGGCGAAACCCCAGTCGCGCCGGGCGTCGAGATTGCCCAGCAGGAGTTCCGTCGCCAGGCCGTGCTTGATGCGGGCCACGCCATCGGTGACCTTGCGGGTGACGAATTCGATCCCGCGCCGTGGCGACTCGTGATTGAACAGGATCCCGCTCACGGCGTAGAGCCCGTACGACTCGCGGTAGTTGACCGTGATCCAGTGCCCGTAACACTTGGCCACCCCGTACGGCGAGCGCGGATAGAACGGCGTGGTCTCCCGCTGCGGTGACTCCACGGCCCGGCCGAACATTTCCGAGGACGAGGCCTGGTAGAAGCGGGCGCCGGGCCAGGCCAGCCGCACCGCTTCCAGAATGCGGGTGACGCCGAGGGCGGTGAACTCGCCGGTCAGCACCGGCTGTGACCAGGAGGTCGGCACGTAGGATTGGGCCGCGAGATTGTACACCTCGTCGGGCCGGGTCTCCTTGAGCACCGTGGTCAGGGAATGCTGATCCAACAGGTCCGCCGGCTCTATCTGAATCCGGTCGAGCAGGTGCTCGATCCGCTCGTAGCTGTGGTGGCTGGTCCGGCGTACCACCCCAACGACCTCGTAGCCCTTGGCCAGCAGGAATTCGGCGAGGTAGGAACCGTCCTGGCCGGTGATCCCGGTGATCAGCGCGCGCGGCATGACGGCGACCTCCTCCTCAGTTGTGCCAAGCAGTTCGGGCCATTATACTTGTGGGCTCTTTGGACAGTTCCAGAAACCAGTTCTCCGGAAGGAAGCATCGTATGGCCCGGGTATGCAAAACGTGTGGCAAGGGGCCGATGACCGGCAACAACGTCAGCCATGCCAACAACCGGAAGAAGCGCCGCTGGTATCCCAACCTTCAGACCGTCCGAATCATGGTCGAAGGGGCGCCCCGCCGGGTGTCGGTGTGCACCCGGTGCATCAAGTCTAACCGCATCGCCAAGGCCACCTAGGCCGGCGCCACCCCGGCGGCGCCCGACCGATTCCGCCGGGGCCGACCCGCCCGCCAGGCCACAAAAAAGGGGACCCATCGGTCCCCTTTCTGCTTTTCCTGCCGCGAACCTCCGCAACGTCGTCACTCGGCCAGCAGCTCGATCCGCGCCATCTCGGCGCCGTCACCGGGACGGTGGCCCAGCTTGAGGATGCGGGTGTAGCCGCCCGGCCGGGCCGCAAAGCGATCGGAGATCTCGCCGAACAGCTTCTCCAGAACCGCTCGCTCCCGCACCTTGGCCGCCGCGAGGCGCCGGGCATGCAGGGTCTTCTTGCGAGACATGGTGATCAGCTTTTCGGCGTAGGGCCGAAGCTCCTTGGCCTTGGCCACGGTGGTGGTGATGCCGCCGTGCAGGAACAGGCTGGTCGCCATGTTCCTGAGGAGCGCCGCCCGGTGCTCCGAGGTCCGCGAGAGCTGCTTGCCCTTGGACTGGTGCCGCATCTCAGCCCTCCTCGCCGCCGTCGGTGGCCACCCGTACGCTGGGCGGGGTGCCGGCCACGGTGACGTGGATGTCGCCGTCGGCGTCCTCGAAGCGCATGCCGAAGTTCAGCTCCTGCTGGCGCAGCAGGTCGGCGATCTCCTTCAGGGCCTTCTCTCCGACATTCTTGACCTTCAGCAGCTCATCCTCGGTGTACCCGACGAGATCGAGCAGCGTCCGGATATTGGAGTTCTTGAGCGAGTTGAGCGACCGGACCGACAGGCCGAAATCGTCAATCAGGCGGTTCAGCTTCTCCCGCAGCAGGCCGCTGCCACCCGTGAGGGCGGGGGCCTCTACCCGTCCGGTCGGCACCTTGCCGAACTCGACGAAGTAGCGGAAGTGCTCCTGGGCCAGGGCGGCAGCGTAGGCGATGGCGTCTTCCGGGCTCAGCGTGCCGTTGGTCTCCACGCTCACCGTGAGGCGATCGTAGTCGGTCCGCTGCCCGACGCGGGTCTCGGCCACGGAGAAGTTGGCCCGGCGCACGGGGTTGTAGATCGCGTCGATGGTGATGAGATCCACCGGCAGCGAACGATCCTTCGGGTGCAGCTCCGCCTCGACGTAGCCCCGGCCCTTGTTCACGTAGAGTTCGCCGTTGACCTCCTTGGCGTCCTGGACCGTGAACAGCAGGTGCTCGGGATTGACGACGGTGACCGATCCGCTGGGCACGATGTCCCGCGCGTAGACCGGGCCCGCTCCGTCCTTCTTGATCTTCAGGACGGCCTCATCCACTTCGTCGGCGAGGATCAGGGTCAGCGACTTCAGTCGCTGGATGATCTGGTGCACGTCCTCGTGGACGCCGGCGATGGTCTGGTGCTCGTGCACCACGCCATCCAGCCGGAAGCCCCACACCGCGCTGCCGCGAAGCGACGACAGCAGCAGGCGCCGGAGGGAGTTGCCCAGCGTGTAGCCGAAGCCGCGTTCCAGCGGCTGCAGCCGGAACTCGGCGATGTTCGGATTGTCCTCCCGCTTGGTCATTTCTACCAGGTGCGGGCGGACCAGGCCTGTCAGATCAATGGTCATGGTCACTTCGAGTAGAGCTCGACGATGAGCTGTTCCTGGGCGTTGAGGGGGATGGCGTCCCGGGTCGGCCGCTCGAGCACTTTCCCCGCTGCTTTCTCTCCGTCCACCTGGATCCACTTGACCTGCTGACCCCGGGTGGCAAACTCCAGCCCCAGCCGCACGGACACGTTGTCCTTGCTGGCCGGCGCCACACGCACTTCGACGCCCGGCTTCACGTGATAGCTGGGCACGTCCACCTTGAGCCCGTTGATCTGCACGTGGCCGTGGCGCACCAACTGCCGCGCGCCCTTCCGGCTGGCCGCGAAGCCCATGCGGAACACGATGTTGTCCAGCCGCGATTCGAGCGCCACCAGCAGATTGGTGCCTTTGACGCCCTGCTCGCGTGAGATCCGGTCAAAGGTGTTGCGGAACTGGCGCTCGGTCAGCCCGTAGATCCGCTTGACCTTCTGCTTCTCGCGCAGCTGCTTGGCGTACTCCGACGCCTTCCTGGGCCGGCCGCCACCACTCTGTCCATGCTGGCCCGGCGCATAGCCCCGCCGCTCGATCGCGCACTTCTCGGTGAGACAGCGCGGACCCTTGAGGAACAGCTTGGTGCCTTCCCGGCGGCACTGCCGACAGCTCGGACCGGTGTAGCGCATATCAGACCCGCCGCTTCTTCGGAGGACGGCAGCCGTTGTGCGGAATCGGCGTGACGTCGCGGATGGAGACCACCTTCAGACCGACCGACGCGAGGGCCTGGATGGCCGACTCGCGGCCGCTCCCGGGACCCTGCACCCGAACGTGGATCCGGCGGACGCCGAGATTGGCCGCCTCGCGCCCACAGTTTTCGGCGGCCACGGTGGCGGCAAAGGGGGTGGACTTCTTGGAACCCTTGAAGCCGGCCTTGCCAGCCGAGCCCCATGCCAGGGTGTTCCCCTTCATGTCCGTGATGGTGATCAGCACGTTGTTGAAGCTGGCGGAGATGTGGGCAATGCCCTCGCTCTCCACGACCTTCTTGCTGCGCTTGGCGGCCGGGGTCTTCACGGGCGCCGTAGTCGCCGCTGCGGCCGCTGGGGCCGGGCTCTCAGGCTGGTCGGGGGCAGTCATTACTTCTTGGTCACCTTCTTCTTGCCCGCGATGGCCCGGCGTGGGCCCTTCTTGGTGCGAGCGTTGGTATGGGTCCGCTGCCCACGCACCGGGAGACCACGGCGATGCCGCACGCCGCGGTAGCTGCCGATGTCCATGAGCCGCTTGATGTTCATGGCGATCTCGGTCCGGAGGGCACCCTCCACCCGAAGCGACCGCTCAATGAACTGCCGAAGCCGGGCCACTTCGGAATCGCCCAGGTCCCGCACGCGGGTATCGGGGCTGATGCCGGTCTCGGACAGGATGCGGCCACTGGTGGGCCGGCCGATCCCGTAGATGTACGTGAGTGCGATCTCGACTCGCTTCTCCCGCGGGAGATCCACGCCTGCAATACGCGCCATCGGTTACCCCTGCCGCTGCTTGTGCTTCGGATTGCGCTTGCAAATGATCCGCAGTGTCCCCTGGCGCCGGACCACTTTGCAGTATTCGCAGATGGGCTTGATGCTCGAACGAACCTTCACGGACCTCTCCCGGAACATGGGTTTAGAAGAGAGCATGGCAATGTATCGGGGGGCTCGGTACAATGCAAGGGAGGGACGAGACTTACGGGCAGGAGCGGCTAGTGGCCTGCGGTCTCCAGCTCCCGGAACACCCCGGCGGGATCGGCCGCTTGAATGATGGGTCGGCCCACCACCAGATGGGTGGCCCCCGATGCCGCGGCCTCCGCCGGCCCGGCGACCCGGGCCTGATCCCCGGTCGCATCTTCAGGACGCCGGATTCCGGGCACCACGATCCACGATCCCGCCGCGACGTGCCGCTTCACCGACGCGACCTCCTGTGGCGAGCAGACAATTCCCCGGAGCCCGGCACCCATGGCCATCGCGGAGAGCCGCGAGACCTCGTCCAGGAGGGCGACTTCCCCCCGGCCGGTCGCGGCCGTGTAGCTCTCCCGGGTATGCGAGGTCAGGACCGTGACCCCCACCAGTGCCAGATCGGGGCCAGCCGCCCGCGCCGCGGCTTCCATCATGGCCACACCGCCCAGGGTATGCACCGTGGCCATGGCAACGCCCAGGTCCCGGGCCCGCTCCACCGCCCCGGCCACCGTGTTGGGGATGTCGTGCCACTTCAGGTCCAGGAAGACCTTGAGCCCCCGCCCCACCAGCTCCCGCACCAGCCCCGGGCCCTCCTCCGTAAAGAGGATCGACCCGACTTTCACCCAGCGCGCCTCCGGGATGTTCGCCAGCAGGGCCCGGGCCTCGGAGCCCGGCAGGTCCAGCGCGATGATGATTTCAGCCACCGTCGCGCTCCAGGTCGGCGACCACCCGTTCGGGCAGCCTGGGGTTGGCCAGTGCAGCCGTCCCGATGGCCACCAGTTCGGCACCGGCCCGGAGATACTGCCGGGCATCCTCGGCCGAGCGAATGCCGCCGACGCCGATCACCGTCATGCCGCCGGTCCGCTCCATGATCCGGCGGACGGCGAGCACGCCGACCGGCAGCAGGGCCGGCCCGCTCACCCCACCATGGCCGTGCCCCAGCCTGCCGGATCCGCGGGCATCGGCGAGGTACCCTGGCAGGGTGTTCACCACACTTACCGCCGCGGCGCCGGCATCGCGGGCCACCAGCGCCATCGCGGCGATGTCGGGCAGGGCCGGTGAGAGCTTGGCCACGAGCGGCTTCCGAGTGCGGGTCTGGCAGAGCCGGAGCACCTCAGCGACGGTGGCCGGGTCGGCACCGAACTCCACCCCGCCGGCGTGTGTATTGGGACAGGAGAGGTTGATCTCGAAGGCGGTGATCCCCGCCAGGGAATCGAGTCCGGCCACCACCTCGGCGAAATCGGGCACGGTGAAGCCGACGACATTCACCAGGACGCGAGACCGTTGCAGGTTGGCCTCCAGCCACGGCAGTTCGGCCTCACGAACCGCCGCCAGGCCCGGATTGGCCAGCCCCACGGAGTTGAGCATGCCGAAGGGGAATTCGGCGACTCGCGGGGCGCGGTTGCCTGCGCGTGGTTCTGGCGAGACCGCCTTGGTCACCAGGCCACCCAGGCGCTCCAGGTCGATGACCCCGGCCACCTCCCTCCCGAACCCGGCGGTGCCCGCGGCCAGAAGCACGGGATTCTGGAAGGTGGCGCCGAGCACGGTCCGGGTCAGATCGTGAGGCACTAGCGGTCCACCGGATCGCGGGGTCTGGCCGGCTGATTCGGCTGAGGCTGCTGGACCGGCGGTCGCACCGGCCGGGGAGGCGCGGGACGGCTGCCATCGGGCCGGAAGCTCTGGGCAAAGCGCCGGAGCGAGTCCTCGAGCACGGCATACTCGGGCGTGTCTCCGCCACCGGCCAGAACCACATAGGGATTGTCCGGATAGCGGCGCTGCAGATCGGCCCGAAGGGAGTCGTGGTGGGCCGGCTCTAGCGCCATGAGGGCAAACACGGCCTTGGCGGCGTACGGCGACTCCGGCCACTCCGCGATGATCCGGCGGAACTGGACCGCGGCGAAGCCCGGCGACCCTAGGGAATCCCGGGCCATTTCGCCGGCCAGGAACAGCCGGAGATCGCCGTCCGGCTCTCCCGGCTCGGTGGAGTCGGCGGCCAGACCAACCCGGCGGGCCGTCCCCGCCAGCAGCGAGACTTCTCCGGAGAGTCCACCGGCGATCTCGGACAGGTCGCCAAGCCCCTGGGCCTGATCCTGGAGCGCTTGGAGATCAACGACCAGCCGGAGGCGGGCCATGGCGGCGCGCACCCGCGCCTCGTTGGCGGCCGGTGTCCCGCGCCCGAGGTCGCTGGCCTGCGCAAACCGGCTGTCCCCGCGCGCGGAATCATGCGGCAGCCAGAACTCCGCCTCCCGCAGAAGCAGCCGCACGCGCAGCACCCGTGGGAGGAGCGAATCGGCCGCGATCCGTCCACTGAGTTCCGCGGCGGGCTCGGGATCGTGGCGACGCATCCGGGTGAGCAGGGAATCCCACGGGGCCAGCGAGTCGTGCTCGGCCAGCAGGCTGTCCGCGGTCGCCACGGCGGCCGGGAGGCGGCCGGTTCCCGCGAGTGCCGCTGCGCGCTCGCCGCGAGCACGAGGGTGGCCCGACTCCGCCAGCAGCGCATATCCCTCTTCATAGGACCCCGACAGGCTCAGGGCGCGCCCCTGGGCATACAGGGCAAACGCCCGGCGATCGGGGTGGCGGCTGAGGGCCAGCCGGCCGTAGGACGCCAGCGCTCCCAGGGGATCGCCCAGGGTCACCCGGCAGGCCCCCGCGACGAGCGCGGCGCGCTCGGCGAACTCGGCCGACCGGGCGGTGAGCACTACCCGTTCCAGCGGTCCCACCGCCGCGGCGCAGTCACCCAGCCGGGCGAGGGCGGTGCCTTTGAGCAGCAGCGCCTCGGGCACGTACTTGCTGTCCGGGTGACGCACCACGACCGACTCCGCCTTGACCGAAACCTGGGACCAGAGTCCGCGGGCGTCACTGGCACGCCCATCCCGCTCGGCCCGCTCCGCCCGCCCTGCCAACCGCTTGGTGTTGTACATCCCGTTGTAGTACACGCAGGCCGGGAGAGTCAGCAGCAGCAGCGCGGCGAGGGCGCGCCTCATCGGCCACCGCCGGGGGTGCCGCCGTTGACCTTGCGCTCGTACTCGAGCAGATACGCGACCACCGCGTCGGCGAGGGCCGTCGCCAGCGCCTGCTGCGATTTGCGGTTGGCCAGGAGCCGGGCGTCGCCCGGGTTGGTGCCGAAGCCCATCTCGACCAGGATCGCCGGCCGGCGGGCGGTGTTGAGCACTGCCAGCTGCCGGTTCTGCTTCACGCCGCGATCGGTGCCGGTGTGGATGTGGGCGACGTTCTCCTGCACCAGCTCCGCAGCGCGGGCGGATTCGCGCAGATATTCGTTGAACTGGAGGTTGCGCAGGATGAAGTCGAGGTCGCCCTGCTCCTGGGCGGCGGGCTCCTCGTATTGCAGGGCCTCGTTCTCCATGCGCGCGATGCGATCGGCATCCTCGGTGTTCTCGTCACCGATGATGATCGTGTGGAACCCGCTGACCTCGGCGAATCTGCGCCGGGCGCTGGTAGGAAGGGCGTCCACGTGGAGGCTCACGAACAGCGCACATTCGTTGGTGCAATAGCGGGCCCGGTCCAGGATGCTGATCAGGGTGTCGGTGGTCCGGGTCATGACCACCTTGATCCCGCGGCTGCGGAGCTCGGCCCGAAGCAGCAGCCCGACCTGCAGGGTGATGTGCTTTTCGTTGACCCCGCTCGGCAGATACACACCCAGGTTGCCGGGGTCCTTGCCCCCGTGTCCGGGGTCGACCGTGACGACGTGGCCGGGCAGCAGTCCGTTCGGGAGCCGGGCCACAGGGGCCGGCTCGGGGCGGCTGGACTCGCGCAACCGCGCGCGGGCCGGATCCCATGCATAGCGGTCCGACAGGACCCCGGGCAGGATCTCGCTGACGAACTGCAGTGGCAGGAAGAGCGAGTCGCCGTAGACCGCGGCGGCCCCGGCCATCGGCTGCAGGCGGTCATTGACCGCCACTACCGGGGCCCCGGGCAGGAACCGGAACGTCTGCCGCGCCAGCAGGACCTCGACCCATGCCTCCCGGGTCCGCCGGGTTCCGCCCAGCGCGGCGAGCAGGGCATCCGCCGAGAGCAGCGGCCCGGCGCGCAGGTCGGCGCGGATGGGCAGCCGGATGGCGCCTCGGGGAGTCTCCACCAGCACCGAGGGCACCGCGGCGACGGCCAGCGGCTGTGCCCGGGCCTGGGCCGCCTCGAGCATGGCCAGGCCGAGGAGCAGGCGGAGGATCATTCGCGCCCCCGGGAGGAGAGGGCCCGGGCGACGTCGCGCTCGGCATCCTTCTTCTTCATATCCTCGCGGCGATCGTGGCGCTTCTTGCCGCGTCCCAGCGCCAAGGTCACCTTGGCGACCCCCTTCCGGAAATAGAGTTCCAGGGGGATCAGTGTCAGGCCCTTCTGTTCCACGGCGCCGATCAGGCGCTCGATCTCCTTCCGGTGCAGCAGCAGCTTGCGGGTGCGCACCGGATCATGGTTGTAGCGGTTGCCCTGCTCGTACGGGGTGATGTTGACGCCTTCCAGGAAGACCTCGCCGTTGGCCAGCCGGGCAAAGCCCTCCTTGACGGAGGCCTTGCCGGTGCGGAGCGACTTGACCTCGGTGCCGCTCAGCACGATCCCCGCCTCCCACGTCTCCAGGATGTGGTAGTCGTAGGTCGCCTTGGGGTTGCGGGCGACCGAGATCTTGCCGTCGTCATCGGCGGCTCGGGTGCCGGGGCTCATCGGGTAACCCGAAGATAGACAGGGGGTTGGGTTCTGGGAAAGGCGTGAAACGCAGTGGGGGCGGACCGCGAGGGGGCCGAAGCCCGTCGCTGCCCGCCCCCATTTGCCCTGCCAGTGCCGAAGGGGGGACTCGAACCCCCACGGGCTTGCGCCCACTGCGCCCTGAACGCAGCGCGTCTACCAGTTCCACCACTCCGGCGTGGGGCGCAAAAGTACCGGATGTGGAGTGGCGGCGTCAACTGGGAGACGGCTCAATACCGCACCATCTCCGGATCAATTTCCTCGGCCCAGCCGTCGATCCCGCCGGCCAGGCTCCGCGCGTGGCTGAATCCGGCAGCGCGCAGGAACTCCACCGCCGCCAGCGACCGCGACCCGTGGTGGCAGAACACCACCAGGTCTCCCAGGGGATCGAGCTCCGCCAGGCGCCCCGGCAGTTCGCGCATGGGAATGAGCTGCGCGCCATCGAGATGCACGATGTCCCACTCGACCTGTTCGCGTACGTCCACCAGGGTGAGCGGCCGGCCCGCGGCACGAGCGGCGTGCAGCTCCCCGGCCGAGATCTCCGGCCCGCTGGCCGGGGCACCGACGCCGCAGAAAGCCTCGTAGTCAATCAGCTCCTTGACCGTGGCCTGTGGCCCGCAGACCCGGCACTCGGGATCCTTGCGGAGCGACAGCTCGCGAAAGCGGACGTGGAGCGCATCGACCAGGAGCAGCCGGCCCACGAGCGAATCGCCGGCGCCCAGGATGAGCTTGATCGCCTCCAGCGCCTGCAGGCTCCCCACGATTCCCGGCAGCACCCCGAGCACGCCGCCCTCGGCGCAGCTGGGCACCAGGCCGGGCGGCGGCGGATCGGCATACAGGCAGCGGTAGCACGGCCCTTTGGCGGCATCGAAGACCGAGACCTGCCCGTCGAACCGGAAGATGCTCCCGTACACCAGCGGCTTGCCGAGCAGCACGCAGGCGTCGTTGACCAGGTAGCGGGTCGGGAAGTTGTCGCTGCCATCCACCACCACGTCGAAGGTGCGCAGCACCTCCATGGCGTTTGACGCGGTGAGCCGGAGCGGAAACGGCTCGACCTGCACCAGGGGATTCAGGTCGCGGAGCCGGGCGGAGGCGGAGTCCAGCTTGGACCGGCCCACGGAGGACGTGCCGTGCAGCACCTGCCGCTGGAGGTTGCTGAGCTCGACGTTGTCGAAGTCCACCAGCCCCAGCGTGCCGATGCCGGCGGCCGCGAGGTAGAGTGCGGCGGGGGAACCCAGGCCGCCGGCGCCGATGACCAGGACACGGGCCGCCTTGAGACGGCGCTGGCCTTCCAGCCCCACCTCGGGCAGGAGCAGGTGGCGCGAGTAGCGCAGGGTTTCCGCTGGAGTGAGTGGCGGCAGCATCAGTGGGTCCGGAAATGCCTCACCCGGCCGAACGGGCCGGGCGCAAGATTGGTCGACCGGCACCGCGAGGTCAGGTGGCGGGGCCGAGCGTGACCAGCTCCTGTACCTGGGTTTCGTGCTTCATCAGGGCGGCCAGGGTGATCCCCGTGAGGAGATCGTCCATCCGCTGCTGCAGCGCCTGCCACACCGGGCGGATGCTGCAGGTGGAGCTGGGCCCACAGCGCTCGCCGTCCACCTGGTGGGTCTCGCAGTTGATTTCGAAGGTCTGGTGTTCGGCGGCGGTCATGATATCCCACATGGTGATGGCCGCCGGCTCCCTGGCCAGGAGATAGCCCCCGCGGGCGCCACGCACGCTGTCCACCAGCCCGGCCCGCCGGAGCCGCAGCAGGATCTGCTCCACGTAATCCGCCGGCAGCCGCTCCTGTTCCGCGATCTCCCGCGCGGCCACCGGCCCGGCACCCGTCGCACCCCGCTTGGCGAGGTGAATGGCGATGATCAGGCTGTACTCGGTCCAGGTGGTGATGCGCATGATTTCAACTTACAACGACGGGCGGGACGGGGCGAGGGTTGTCGGGAGCCCGGTCCCTCACCCGCCCCCCGGCAGGCCCCCCTCGCCCGGCACGCCGAGTTCGGTCATGGCGCGGAGGTCGAGGATTTCTTCCAGTTCCTTGCCGGACAGGAGTCCCTTCTTGACCACCAGCTCCTTGACGGTGAGCCCGGTGGCGATGGCCTCCTTGGCCAGCTTGGCCGCGTCGGCGTAGCCGATCTTGGGCGCCAGCGCGGTGACCAGCGCGGGGCTCCGCTCCAGCCAGTAGCCGCAGAGCTTCTCGTCCGCCTCGATCCCGCGGACGCAGCGTTCGGCCAGGACCTGCACGGCGTTCCCGACGATCATGACCGAGAACACCACGTTGTGGGTGATGACCGGCATCATCACGTTGAGTTCGAGCTGGCCGGCCTCCGACGCCATGGCCACGGTGGTGTCGAGCCCCAGCGCCTGATAGCAGACCTGGTTCACCATCTCGGCGATCGACGGGTTCACCTTTCCCGGCATGATGCTGGACCCCGGCTGCACCGCCGGCAGCAGGATCTCGGCCAATCCCGTCCGCGGCCCGGAGGCCAGCAGGCGGAGGTCGTTGGCGATCTTGTTCAGGTCCAGCACCCAGCCGCGGAGCACACCGCTGAAGGTGGCGATGTCTCCCATGGACTGCATAAGCTGGATGCGGTCCTGGCCCACCCGCAGTTCCAGTCCGCTCACCCGGGCCAGGTGTTTGACCATCAGGGCCGGGTAGGCCGGTTCGGCATTGAGCCCGGTGCCCACCGCCGTGCCGCCGATGCCGAGGTCGCGCAACCAGTCGGCGGCGGCGGCCAGCTTGAGCCGGTGGCGTTCCGTCGTATGGGCCCAGGCGGTAAACTCCTGCCCCAGGCGGATCGGGGTGGCGTCCTGCAGGTGGGTCCGGCCCGACTTCATCACCGTATCGAACTCGCGGCCCTTGGCGTGGAAGTCCCTGGCCAGGGTGTCGAGGGCATCGAGCAGCGCGGGCAGGGTAGCCAGCGTGGCCAGGCGCATGGCGGTGGGGATGACGTCGTTGGTGCTCTGCGCCATGTTCACATGGTCGTTGGGATGCACCGGCGTGTACTCGCCCCGCTTGCGGCCCAGGATTTCGTTGGCGCGGTTGGCCAGCACCTCGTTGCAGTTCATGTTGTGACTGGTGCCCGCGCCGGCCTGGTAGACATCCACGACGAACTGGTCGCGGTGCTGGCCGGCCAGGACCTCGTCCGCCGCCTTGACGATGGCGTCGGCCAGCTTGGGCTCGAGCCGCCCGGTCTCCGTGTGGGTGAGCGCGGCGGCGCGCTTGATCCAGATGACGGCATCCACGAAGGCCGGGAGGGGCCGGAGTCCGGAGATGGGGAAGTTCTCCAGGGCCCGGAGGGTCTGGATGCCGTAGAGTGCGCTGGCGGGAACGGCCTTCTCGCCGAGGGGATCTTTTTCGGTGCGGGTGGTCATTGGGGCTCGGCGATTGGGCGATTAGGCGATTGGGGATCGGGCCCTAGGCCCAGGAGAAAGGTCGGTGCATGAGCACATTCCTGCGACACATTCCGGATGCGGCGCGGTTCGACGCAGCCAAGGCCGCCAAGGCCGATCTGTTCCGGGGCGCCCAGCTCCTCCTGGGGCTCAACTGCTTCGAGCCGGGACAGAGCCAGAAGGTGCACGCGCATGGGGGCGCCGACAAATTCTACTTTCTCGTCTCCGGAAAGGCGAGGATGGTGGTGGGAGCGGAGCAGTTCGACGCCGTGGCCGGCGACGCGGTGTGGGCGCCGGCGGACGTGCCGCATGGCGTGGCGGAGGTGTTCGAGCGCACCGTGATGCTGGTGGGGATCGCGCCGCCGCCGGGCGGTTAGGGACCGGTGGCCTCTGGACGGGACGGCGTCCGCGGCCGGATCACCGACCGCACCGTATTCAGCATCGGCCGCACCCCAAGGCTGTGGATCGCCAGCGCCAGGCCCAGCAACGCCCCGCCGCCGACCGTGTAGAACCGCCAGGCCAGCAGCAGCCCCGCATCCGCCGGACCCAAATTCCCCGCCACGCCGCCCAGGAAACCGAGGTCCACCGCGCCGGCCCCCGCCGGCGTGGGGAGGAAGAGCTGGCTGTACAGCAGGATGAAGCTGCCGACCAGCATCACCCCGACCGGCGGATGGGACGGCAGGCTCAGCGCCAGCACCGGCAGCATCAGCGTCCGCGCCACGACATTGAACAGCGAGGTCGGCACCCCCGCGACCATCGGCCACCAGGCCATCTCCCGCCAGTAGTGGCGCACCCGCTGTACCGCCCGCCTCGGCTCCCGGAGCGCCACCCGCTTCCAGCGCCACGCCATCACGCCCACCACGGCGGTGAACAACAGAACGCCGATCACCCAGGGCCAGCCCAACGCCAGCTTGTCCGACAGCGCCGGCCCGGCGTGCCGCCACCAGTCCGGCGCGTAGAGCGCGACGATGGTCAGCCCGAACGCGATCACCACCGGATAGGCCACCACGACCTCGAGCCCGACGGCCATGAATCCCGCCGTGGCCGGCACGCCGGCGCGCAGGATCCCCGCCAGCCGGGCCGCCTCCCCGCCGAACCGCATGGGCGTGAGGCCCGCCGCGGCATCGCCCCACGCATTGAGCTGGAGCGCATCCCGAAACCGCACCGGATGCCCCAGGCCCGCCAGGTACCAGCGGATCCGAAAGGCGCGCACGATCAGATCGGCGGCGAACAGGGCGGCGCAGATGGCGTGCGCCTCCCACAGGGTGAGCGCCATCAGTCTCCCGTCGCCAGCAGGCGCCGATAGGTCGCAAAGATCCCGTCGAAGGCGGTACGCCACGAATGGTGCTGCTCGGCGTAGGCCCGCGCCGCGGCGCCCATGCCGGTGAGGTCCGATTGCAGCAACGCGATCGCCGCCTGGGCGCAGGCGCCTGAATCACCGAGGGGGTACAGTGTCCCGTTGCCCGACGCCCGCACCCGGTCCGCCACGCCGCCGCTCGCCACCGACAGGACCGGGGTGCCGGAGGCCATGGCTTCGAGCGCGCTCAGGCCGAAGGTCTCGGCCGGCCCGGGCGCCACGCACAGATCGGCCGCGGCGAGGAGATCGGCCACGTCGTCCCGGTTCCGCTGATACGGGAGCCAGTGGACCTGACGCTCGTCCGTTACCGCCCGGAGGCGTGCCTCGCGCGGTCCCGCGCCCACCATCACCAGCCGAGCCCCGGTGCGCCGGTGCACTGCCGGCCACGCCGAGAGGACGGCCTCGATCTGCTTCTCCTCGGCGAATCGGCCGAGGTAGAGCGCGATCGGTGCGTCAGGCAGCGCGTGGCGCTCGAGGGTCTCGGCCCGGCGCTCCCGGCGCAGAGGGCTGAACCGCTCGAGGTCCACGCCGAGCGCCACCCGGTGCACGTTGGCGACACCATGATGCTCGAGCTGGCGGGCGACGCTCTCCGAGGCCACCAGCACGCCGCGAAAGAGCCGGCCCAGCCGGCGCACGTAGTGCCAGGCAGTGTTACCAGCCATGCGCCGCCAGGCCGGAATGCCCGGCCCGCCGGGGTCGATGATGCTGGGAAAGTGGGTGTGGTAGAACCAGGTCATCGGCGCCCGCAGCACCCGGTTGGCCCGGCGGGTCACCCACGGCACCAGCCAGGGACTGCCCACCTCGATCAGATCGGGCTGTTCATGCTCGATGATGCGGCGAGTGGTGCGGGTGGCCAGGAGAAAGCGATACGACTGGTCGAACGGAATCCGAGGACCGCGGAGCCGATAGCAGCGCACCCCGCCCTGCTCTCCCAGCCCGTCCAGGGCGCCGGGGATAACCAGCACCTGCCTGAGGGCGGGAGTCGCCTGCACATACGCCGCCTTGGCCAGGAGGTAGGTGCGGATCCCGCCGGTGGTGTCGCCGAAGTACTTGGTGATATCGAGGACGGTGCGCCGGCCGGAGGATTTCAGCGGCGGCGGGAAGACGGCGCGGGAGAGGTCGAGGGGCCGGACCGCAGCGAGGAATCCAGGATCGCTGGCCCGGGGCGGTCCGCCGGGGGCGGCCCGTTCAGTCGGAGCAGTCACCGAGCGGATAGACGGTGCCACAGTTCCGGCACGGGTTCTTGCAGCCCCACGGGCGCGAGGTGACGGGGTGGCCGCAGCGGTTACAAGGAGGAGGTTGGAGATCAGGCGATTGGTCATCCCTCATGCCGGTACGCCCCCGTCAGAAACGGGTTGGTCATCCGCTCGATCCCGATGGTGGTCTCCGGACCGTGGCCGCTCAGCACGGTGGTCGAATCGGGCAGCGTCAGGAACACCGACTGGATGCTGCCGAGCAGCGTGGCGAAGTCGCCGCCGGGCAGATCGGTCCGCCCGATGGACCCGCTGAACAGCACGTCGCCGCCAAGCACCACGCCGGCACCGAGAAAGCTGACGCTGCCGGGGGAGTGGCCCGGCGTGTGGCGCACCAGGAAGCGGTGCTCACCCAAAGTCAGCTCCTGTCCGTCGGACAGTTCGGCATCGGGCGGCGGCGGCGGTTCAATGGCCACACCCATCCACTCGCCCTGCTGGGGCAGCGCGTCGTAGAGCGCGCGATCGGCCGGGTGGAGCAGCACCGGCACGCCGGTGGCCTCCTTCACCGCCCCGACCCCCATGATGTGATCGACGTGGGCGTGGGTGAGCCAGATCGCTTCCAGTGTCAGGCGGCGGGTGTCCAGCTCGGCCAGGAACAGCCGGGGCTCCTCGCCGGGGTCGATCATCACGGCCCGGCCGCTGGTCCGGTCGGCCAGCAGGTAGCAGTTCTCCGAGAACTGACCGTTGGGCAGGGCCACGATTTCCAGCTCAGACAACGGCGGGGCTCCGGCGTTCGGCCAGGTACTTCTCCACCGCGATGGCGGCGGTGGTAGCGTCGCCCACGGCGGTGGTCACCTGGCGCACCAGCTGTACTCGCAGATCGCCGGCGGCAAAGAGGCCGGGGATCGAGGTCATCATGCGATCGTCGGTGATGATGTAGCCCGCGGCGTCGTGCTCGAAGTGCTCCTTGATCAGCCCGGAGTTGGGGACGAACCCGATGAACACGAAGCACCCGGTGACGGCCAGCGTGGACTCCGCCCCGCTCACGGTGTCCGCCAGCCGGAGCCCGGTGACACCCTTGAGCCCGGCGTTGTCGGCGCCGAGCACCTCGAGGACCTTTCTGTTCCAGAGGACCTCGATCTTGGGGTTGGCGAACAGCCGCTCCTGGAGAATCTTCGAGGCGCGGAGCTGGTCGCGCCGGTGGATCAGGTAGACCTTGCTGCCATAGCGGGTGAGGTAGTCGGCCTCCTCCACCGCGGCGTCGCCGCCGCCGATCACGGCGATGGCCTGATTGCGGAAGAAGGCCCCGTCGCACACGGCGCAGTAGGACACGCCGAACCCGGAGTATTCCAGCTCACCCGGGACCTTGAGCTTGGTGGGGGTGCCGCCGGCGGTGAGGATCACGGTCGGCGCCCGGTAGGTCTCCCCCGCGATGGTGCTGACCGTGAACCCGCCGTCCGACCGCCGCCGGATCTCCTCGACCGTGGTCTGGTGGATCTCGGCGCCGAACTTCTTGGCGTGGGCGGTCATCCGTTCCGCCAGCTCCCGGCCCAGGATCGACTCGAACCCGGGGTAATCCTCAATCAGTTCGGTATTCAGCAACTCGCCACCCGGCACCTTGCTCTCCAGGATGACGGACTTGAGCATGCCGCGCCCGGCGTACATGCCGGCGCAGAGGCCGGCGGGCCCGCCGCCAATGATGATCGTGTCGTAGTCGAATTCGGTCGTAGCGGTCATGGATTCGTCGGATCGGGTCAAGAGTCCTGGCACGCGGCGGTGCCAGCCAGAATATACGCAGGGCCTGTGCCCTCAGGTCACCCCGCGCCCAGATGCAGCAGGTTGGCCGCCCCGTGGCACGAGGAGATAGTTCCCACCAGTAGCTCCACCGCCCCGCCCTGGTTCCCCTGCCGCGCCAGGAGCGCGTCGCCGGCCACCGCCTCCGCCCCGCTGAACATCCCCACGCCGAACACCTGGTGCTCGCACTGGAAGATCACCGGCCCCGCCGCCCCCAGCTGTCGAGCCCAGTGCCCGAAGGCATCCCGCATCTCCCAGGTCCTGGGCGCGCGGGTCACGGGACAGAGCGCCGGCTCGATGCAGTGCGTGGGACAGAGCCAGTCGGCAAAGGAGACGTACCGGGTGCCGTCCGGCGCGGCGGTGTCATACGGGGTTCCGGGACCGACGCTCAGGGGCCGGGTCTCGATCTCCCGGCCGGGCCACCGGGCCCGAGCCCGGCGGAGGAGCCAGTGATACATGAGATGTGGCATGAGCGGCGAGGGAACGATGTGCGCACCCTCACACTCTGTGGTGCCCGCCGCCTGATCCCCCAGCCAGCGGTCGAAGAAGCCGTCCCAGTCCTCCACCACGAGTTGGTGATCGTCGCCGTCCGGCCGCTCGCGGGCGTACTGGCAGGCGGGGTCCCGGTCCACCACGAGCAGCCGCCGGAATTCCGCCTTCCCCCTGGCCCGGGCCTCCAGCAACTGACGGGCGTAGAACGTGCCGTAGCAGCCGCCCCCGACGATGACGATCTCGCCGAACCGGCGGGCGCTCATCGAATCCTCCGGCCTCCATCCACCACCAGCGTCTCGCCGGTCACGTAGTCCCCGTGCTCGAGCAGGTAGAGGATGGCGCCGGTGACATCGTCCGGGGAACCCAGCCGTTTGAGCGGCGTGGTGCGGGCCAGATGTTCGCGGGCCGCGGCATCCCAGTCCTCCGGCGGAAGCACCGCACCCGGTGCCACCGCGTTGACGGTGATCTCCGGCGCCAGGGCGCGGGCCAGGGTTTCGGTGAGCATCACCACCCCGGCCTTGCTGATGCAGTGCGCCGCATACCCCGGCCAGGGCTCGAGGCCGCCGAGATCCGCCAGGTTCACCACCTTGCCTTTGGCCTTCCGGAGCCAAGGCAGCGCCCCCTGCACCGTGAAGAAGCTGGCGCGCAGGTTGATGGCCATGACGTCGTCCCAGAGTTCCGGGGTCGTCTCCTCCACTGTGGCCCGGGTCATGATCCCGGCCGAGTTGATGAGGACGTCGAGCTGGCCGAAGTGCTGGGCGGCGCGTTCGGGGAGGGCCCTGGCGGCGGCGGGATCGCGGAGATCCGCGGCCAGGGTCACGGTGCGGACGCCGAGTTCGGCGGCGGCGTGGGCGGTGACCTCCGCCTCCCGCGCCGAACGGTGATAGTGGATGGCGACGTGCATGCCGCGACGGGCGAGCGCCAGGGTGATGGCCCGGCCCAGGCGGTGTCCCGCGCCAGTGATCAGCGCGACGCGGGAGGTCAGGTCCATCTCAGCTCACGCCGTTGGTCACGGGGAGAATGTGGCCGGAGATACCGGAGCTGGCGTCGCCGGCCAGGAAGAGGACCGCGTCGATGAGCTGCTGCATCTCGACGTAGTGCGCACCCTCGCCGGCCGAAGCGATGTTCTCCGGCGTGCGGACCATGCCCGGCGCGATGGCGTTCACCCGGATGGCGCGGGGCCACAGCTCCACCGCCAGGCTCTGAGTCAGCGCCGCAACGCCGGCCTTGGCGGCACTATACACCGCCATCTGGGCCGCGGGGCGGAAGTAGGCCACGGAGGCAAAGTTCACCACTGCACCGCGGGTCGCGGCCAGCGCCTCGACCGCCGCCTGGGACATGAGAAACGCGGTCTTGAGGTTGATGGCGATTTCCCGGTCAAAGCCCTCCGGGTCGGTCCCGCCCACCGGACCGAACGTGGTCAGGCCGCCGGCCACGTTGACCACGGCGTCGAGTCGCCCGAAGTGCTTGACCGCGGTCTCCACCGCCAGCGCCGCGACATCGGGCTCGGTGAGATCACCGGCCGCGGGCCGCGCCTCGATTCCAGCGGCGGCAAACTCCTTGACCCGTTCCGCCACCGCCACCGCATTGCGGTCCACCGCGACGATCCGGGCCCCGGCCTGACCGAACGCCAGCGCCACCGAATGTCCGATCTGGCCGGCTCGGCCGACGCCGGTCAGCAGTACGGTCTTGTTCGAGAAATCCCACTTCGTTGCCATTGCTCTGTCCGGTTGAGGTCTCTGCCGGGGGCCGCGGGCCGCTCGGCGGCGGAAGTTGTTGCCAAGGGAGGCGCTACTCTACTCCCTGCTCAAGTGGCGGGTGGGTCGCGAGGTTCCCGGCGGGCGCCTTCCAGCGCCACCAGCCATTCCTCCGGGACTTCCTGCCCGCCCAGGTGTCCGCCCGGCGAGAAGCCGGGTTCGTCATCGTGCCAGTCGGACCCGCCGCTCCTGAGCAGGCCCAGCGAGGCGGCCAGGTCGGTCAGCCGGGCCCGGGTGTCGCCGTCGTGGGAGGGGTGCCGAGTCTCCACGGCGTCGAGACCCTCCTTCCGGAGCGCGGTGAGATTGGAGCGTGAACCGCGGTCCTTCAAGTGCGCGGCAGAGACGACGCCGCCACAGGAGTGCACCAGCTCCGTCACCGCGCGGAACGACGGCAGCCGCTTCTCCACGAACCCGGGACGCCCCCATCCGATGTACCGGTCGAAGGCCTCCTGGATGGTGGTCACCTGCCCCAAGCGGAGCAGTGCCCGGGCGACGTGTGGGCGGCCCACCGCCCCGCCATCGGCCTCCGTCAGGATGTCGTCGGCGCTCACCTTCAGGCCCAGTCCACGAAGCCGCTCGGCCATTTCGTTGCCACGCCGGGTACGATCGGCCCGGGTGCGGGCCAGAAAGTCTTCCAGCGGCTGGTGCCCGACGGGGAGAAAGTACCCGAGCAGGTGCATCTCACCCCATGAGACCTGCACCGAGAACTCGCACCCGCTGATCACCCGGATGCCGAGACGCGCCCCGGCGTCCATCGCCCGGGGCACACCCTCGAGGGTATCGTGGTCGGTCAGTGCCAGCGCGGACAGACCGGCGGCGTGGGCCCGGGTGACGACCTCTTCCGGCGGAAAGGCGCCGTCCGAGGCAGTGGAGTGGCTGTGCAGATCCACCAGCCGCCCGGTGGGGGCGGGGGCGGTCAGCGGCGGTATCCCGTCTCGGGCGCGGTCCACGACGGCTGGGAGCGCTGGAACAGCTCGAGCAGCGTCTTGTCGGACAGCTCGGCGAGCGAGAGTTCCCAGCTGCGCGCCCCGATCGGCGTGTACCGGGCGATCCGGACCTGGTCGCCGGCGGGATCCGCCCGGCGGAACTCAACCCCGAACTCATCGCGGGAATACTGGGTGACCCGGCCGGTGGGTCCGACAGCCCACGCCTGGCCGTTCACGGTCATGGTGCGTTGCATGTGTCAGGCGTCCTCGACATCGGTGGGCTCGGCGGCGGGGACCTCTTCCCACAGGTCCTGGGAGCCGGGCGCATATTGGGCGATCTCCTGCAGCCGCCGTTCCAGCTTCACTTCCAGATCGGTCCGCGAGGCCCGCGAACGGTGGGACATCTCGGTGCGGCTTTCGCTGAACTCGAGAAACTGCCCGGGATCGGTGGCGCTCTCGAAGACCCACAGGCTCTGGCCCCGGGCGGCGCCGAGTCCGGCCAGCTGATGCACCACCCGCAGGTACTCCTCCTGAAGGCCCGGCGGGACGGTCGCGCGGGCCACTGTGAGCAAACGGGCCATCTAGGCCGGTTCCTCCGGGAACTGTTCCAGTGACTTCTTGACGTCGGCCAGGAACCGGTCGGCATCGGCGCCGTCCACCACCCGATGGTCAAAGGACATCGTCAGCATGCCCTTGAGCCGCGGCGCGATGGTATCGGTCCCGTCGGGCAACGTGACCACCGACGGCCGCTTCTCGATGGAGCCGACGCCCAGGATGGCCACCTGCGGCTGATTGATGACCGGCAACCCGGCGTAGGAGCCGAAGACGCCGGGATTGGTGATCGTGAAGGTGCCGCGCTGCACCTCATCCGGACTGAGCTTCTTGGTGCGGGCGCGTTCGCCCAGGTCACTGATGGCCCGGGCGATGCCCAGCAGCGACAGCTCGTCGGCGTGGCGGATGACCGGGACGATCAGCCCCCAGTCGAGCGCCACCGCGATGCCCAGGTTGATGTCGCGCCGGTAGATCGTGGCCTCGTTGCTGACCGCAGCGTTGAGCCCCGGGTGCGCCCGAAGACCGGTGGAGATCGCCTTGGCCACGAAGGCCAGGTAGGTCAGGTTCACGCCCCGCTCGGCGAACTCCTTCTTCTGGCGGGCGCGGATCTGGGCGATCCGGGTGTAGTCGATTTCGAACAGCGTCTGCACGTGCGCCGATACGCGGCGCGACATGACCATGTGTTCGGCAGTGAGCTTGCGGATCCGGGACCAGGGCTCGACCCGGTCGCCGGGCCAGGGATCCGCGCCCGGGCTGGCGTGGGCCACGGCGGGCGCCGCAACGGGCGGGCGCGGGGCGGAGGCCGCGGGGGCCGGCGCGGCGGCGGGACTGCCGGCCTCGATGTAGCCCAGGATGTCATCGCGGGTGACCCGGCCGGCGTGACCGGTCCCGGCCACCGCGCTGATGTCGATGCCGTGTTCCGCGGCGATCTTCCGGACCAGGGGCGTGGACTTGCGGCGCAGCCGGTCCTCGGCGGTCTCGGTCCCTCCGGCGGCGGCCGGAATCGAAGGCATGGATCGGGTCGCGAACTCCGCCGTACGCGTGGGTGTCGGCGGCGGGGCGGCGGGCCGACTCGGCGGCGCGGGGGGGGCGGCGGGAGCGGGTGGCGGTGGGGCGGCCGCGGGCGCCGCGGGCGCCGGGGCGCTGGCGACCGCCGCACCCTTCTCGGTCTCGATTCGCGCCACGACGGTATTGACCGCCACGGTCTGGCCCTGCTGCACCAGGATCTCGGCCAGCACGCCCGCATTAGGCGCGGGAATCTCCGCGTCCACCTTGTCGGTGGAGATCTCGAAGATCGGCTCGTCGCGCTTGACCTCGTCGCCGAGATTCTTGATCCACTTGGAAAGGGTGCCCTCGGCGATGGACTCGCCCATCTGGGGCATGACGACGTCGATGCGGGCCATGACGGAGTTCCTTGGGAAGTTCGAGACTTCTGTTCAGTACCGTGCCATCCACCGGCACGCCGCCACCAGGTCGTCCGCCTGGGGCAGCACGTAATCCTCCAGCGTCGGCGCGTAGGGCAGCGGGACGTCGTGCGCCGCCACCCGCCGTACCGGCGCGTCCAGCCATTCGAAGGCCAAGTCGTTGATCCGGGCGATGATCTCGCCGGCCACGCCGCCGGTCCGGGTGTCCTCGTGCGCCACCAGCACCCGGCCGGTCTTCCGTACCGTGCGGACGATCGCCGCGTCGTCCAGGGGCAGCAGCGTCCGGAGGTCGATCACCTCCACCGAGAGCCCGTCCTCCGCGGCCAGCCGTTCGGCCGCCTCCAGCGCCACCCACACCATCGCCGAGTAGGTGATGATAGACAGGTTGGTCCCCGACCGCGCCACCCGGGCCTGTCCGATCGGGGTGAGAATCTCCTCCCCGGCCGGCAGGATCTCCTTGACCCTCCGGTAAAGATACTTGTGCTCGAGAAAGAGCACCGGATCCTCGTCCCGGATGGCCGCCTTGATGAGCCCCTTGGCGTCCCGGGCGGTGGCCGGGCAGACGATCTTGAGCCCGGGGGTATGCAGGAAAGCTGCCTCGGGATTCTGGCTATGGAAGGGGCCCCCCCGCACCCGGCCGCCGGCGGGGCCGCGAACCACCATCGGGGTCCGGAGCCCGGCCCGGTACCGGGCGGTGGCCACGTAGTTGGTCAGCATGTCGTAGGCGCAGGCGATGAAGTCGATGAACTGCATCTCGCAGACCGGACGGCGGCCCAGATGGGCCAGGCCGGCGGCAGCGCCCACGATGGCGATCTCCGAGACCGGCATCTCGATGATCCGGTCCGCCCCGAACCGCTCCAGCATTCCCTCGGTGACCCGGAACGGTCCACCCAGGCGGCCGATGTCCTGGCCCAGCAGCAGGACCGCGGGATCCCGCTCCAACTCCTCCCAGATGCCCTGGCGGATGGCGTCGAGGTAGGTGGTCGGTTCCGCGGTTGGGTGGTTGGGCGGTTGGGTCTCCGCGATCCCTTCAGCACCTGAAGCCGGCCCCTCCACCAAACCGTCCAACCGCCGAACCGCCCAACCGCCTGATTCGGCCCAATCGCCTCGATACCACTCCACCTCCGCGCTCGGCGGATCGGCATACACCCCGGTCAGCGCCGTGGCAACATCGGGGAACGGTTCGTCGATGCACTCCGCCAGCGCGGCATCGAGTTCCCCTTCGATCCGCGCGTCCAGCCCGGCGATCTCCGCCGGGGTGACCCAGCCGGAGTCCTGGAGGCGCCGCTGATAGCGGACGATGGGGTCCTGGCCGGCCCACTGGGCCAGTTCTCCGGAGGGGACGTAGGCCTGGTTGTCGTGCTCGGCGTGACCCTTCATCCGGTAGGTCACCAGCTCCACCAGGGTGACGCCGCCACCCGCCCGGGCCCGCTCCACCGCGTGGCGGGTGGTCTCGTAGGTCTCGAGTACGTCGTTCCCGTCCGCCTGTACCCCGGGGATGCCGTAGCCGGCGGCCTTGTCCCGCAGTTGCCGGACGGCGGTCTGCAACCGCATCGGCGTGCTGTAGGCCCAGCCGTTGTTCTCGCACACCACCACCAGGGGCACCTGGCGCACCGCCGCAAAGTTGAGCCCTTCGTGGAACGCTCCGGTGCTCATGGCGCCGTCGCCGACGTAGACCAGCCCCACCCGTGGCTCGCCGCGGAGCTTGAACTCCAGCGCGATGCCGGCCATGACCGGCACCATGTCTCCCAGCGGGGAGATCTGGCCCAGGAAGCCGCGTTCCAGGTCGTTGAAGTGGATGTTCAGCTCGCGGCCGGCGGTCGGGCTCTTCGCCTTGGCCATGTACTGGCGCAGCACCTCGAGGGGCGTGGCGCCCTTGACCAGCATGGAGCCGAGGTTGCGGATGAGCGGGGAGAGGATATCGCCGGGCTGGAGGGCGAAGGCGCTGCCGACGGCGTCGGCCTCCTGGCCCAGCGAGCGGAACAGGCCGCCCACCACCTTGCCTTGGCGGTGCAGCGCTACCAGCCGCTCTTCCAGGGAGCGGGTGAGGCGCATGTAGTAGTAGAGCTGGTGCAGCGCGGCGCGGTCTAGGCCGGCGGGCATCGGGGCGGCCGCGGGCGCGGAGGAGGTCATTGAGGCGGGAAGATCGGAGGCGGCCGGGGGGGAGTCAAGGCGACGGCCGGGCGGGACGGTCCCCCACCGCCGCTGCAGGCGCTTCCGACCGTGCTCCAAACCCGGTGCAGGCAGCTTCAAGTCTCCACACGGTCGCTCCAGACTCACGCCGAGGGCGCTTGAACCTCTCCCCGCTCGGCTGCAAGCTCGGTCAAGAACGCTCTAACCTCTCTCCGCCGAGCTACAGGCTCCCCCAAGGAGGCTTGAACCTCTCCCCACTCGGCTTCAGGTTCGGTCAAGGACGCTCTAACCTCTCTCGGCCGGGCTACAGGCTCCCCCAAGGAGGCTTGAACCTCTCCCCACTCGGCTTCAGGTTCGGTCAAGGACGCTCTAACCTCTCTCGGCCGGGCTACAGACTCCCTCAAGGAGGCTTGAACCTCTCCCCGCTCGGCTTCAGGTTCGGTCACGGACGCTCTAACTTCTTTCGCCCGAGCTTCAGGCTCGCTCAAGGGCGCTTGAGCCACCGCCCGGGCCACTTGGGATTCCCCGCAGGGCGCTCCGGTCCGGAGTCCCGCGGCAGGCTTCGGCCTACTGGATGGAAGTACACAGGCTACCGGCCCCCGCCCTTCAGCGACTCCAGCACCAGTGCCGTCATGATCCGCATGGCGTGGGGGACGAGTTGATCGTCGACATAGAAGGTCGGGGTGTGATGACCGCCGGACACCCGTCCCTCCGGCACACCCCCGAGATAGATGTAGAACCCCGGTACCTGCTGGGCAAAGAAGGAGAAATCCTCGGCGCCGGTGATGGGCGGCACCCGGCGTACGTTCTCCCGCCCCGCCACCCGGACCAGGACGGGCTCGAACCGCCTGGCGAGGGCGGTGTCGTTGGCGGTGAGGGGATGGGAGCGGTCGAACTCCAGGGCGAAGGTGGCGCCCGCCGCTCGCGTGGTCCCATCGAAGATCTCTCGCATCCGCCGCTCGATGGTCTCCTGGGTCTCCGTATCGAATGTACGAACGGTGCCCTCGAGGTAGGCCTCCCCCGCGACGATGTTATTGCGGTCGCCGGCGCGGAGCACTCCCACGGTGAGCACGTTGTCGGACAGCGGCGACAGGTTGCGGGAGCGAATCGTCTGCAGGGCCAGCACCACCTGCGAGGCAGTCACGATGGCGTCCACGCCGACGTGAGGGGAAGCTCCGTGGGCCTGGCGGCCCTTGATCGTCGCGACCCACTTGGTGGCCGCGGCCATCGCCGGCCCGGGCGTATAGGACACCCGGCCGAGGAATTCGTCATCGCCCGCCTCGTCGGGTGGATCCCCGTTGGCGTGAAAGGCCAGGATCAGGTCGGGCCGGGGGTTCTGCAGCGCTCCCTCCTCGACCATGAGGGCCGCTCCGCCGCGCTCGCCGGGCGGTACTCCCTCCTCGGCGGGCTGGAAGATGAACACCACCGTCCCGGTGAGATTGGCTTTCATGCCCGCCAGGACGCTCGCCACGCCCAGCTCGGCCGCCACATGCGTGTCGTGGCCGCAGGCGTGGGAGACGCCGGTCTCCCGGCCCAGATAGGTGGTCCGGTCGATGGAGCGAAAGGGCAGGTCGGTCTGCTCGGTGACCGGCAGGCCATCCATGTCGGCGCGAATGGCCACGACCGGCCCGGGCCTCCCGCCGCGAAGCACCCCGATCACCCCGGTGTGTCCCACGCCGGTGCGCACTTCCATGCCGAGGCTTCGCAGATGCCGCTCCACGAGTGCCGCCGTCCGGGTCTCACGGTTGCCGAGCTCGGGGTGCTGGTGGATGTCCTGCCGCATGGCGATGAAGGTCGGCGCCAACTGGTCCACGGCGCGGGAGACGTCGGCGTCACTCTGGGCGGCGAGTGCGGCGGGGATGAGCAGAAGGGAGAGTGCCGCGGTGGCGGTACGACGCATGCCGGCTCCGGTTGGGTGGGTGGCCGGTACGATACGGACCACGGGGAAAAGAAGGAAGGGCGGCTCGAATCGAGCCGCCCTTCCTGCGATGCTACCGGTTCCGGAGGCTTGATCGCCGTTCGCGTCGGGGGATGCCCGGGTCGTGGCCACGCCCCGCCAACCCCCGCCAACCCCCGGCTACTGCTGCTCGATCCGCATCCCGTAGAACGACCGGTAGACGAACACCGTCGACACCACGAAGAAGGCCACCGCCAGCATGCTGCTCAGGGAGGACCCGTACTTGCCGGACAGGTAGACGCCCAGCTCCACGGCCAGCAGGCCGAAGAGGGTGGTGAACTTGATGACCGGGTTCAGCGCCACGGAGGAGGTGTCCTTGAACGGATCGCCCACGGTGTCCCCGACGATCGAGGCATCGTGCAGCGGCGTGCCCTTCATCTTGAGTTCGGTCTCCACGATCTTCTTGGCGTTGTCCCACGCGCCGCCGGCGTTGGCCATGAAGATGGCCTGGTACAGGCCGAAGATGGCGATCGAGATCAGGTAGCCGATGAAGAAGAACGGCTCCACGAACGCGAACGCCAGGGTCGAGAAGAACACGCCGAGGAAGATGTTGAACATCCCCTTCTGAGCGTACTTGGTGCAGATCTCGACCACCTTCCGGCTGTCTTCCACCGAGGCCCTGGTGGACCCTTCCAGCTTGATATTTGCCTTGATGAACTCGACCGCCCGGTAGGCGCCGGTGGTCACCGCCTGCATCGAGGCGCCGGTGAACCAGTAGATCACCGCGCCGCCGGTGATGAGTCCCAGCAGGAACGGCGGATGCAGGATCGAGAGGTTCTGCATCCCCTGGGTCAGGCCGTGGGTCAGCCCCATGATGATCGAGAAGATCATCGTGGTGGCGCCCACCACCGCGGTGCCGATCAGCACCGGTTTGGCGGTTGCCTTGAAGGTGTTCCCCGCCCCGTCGTTCTCCTCCAGCAGTTCCTTGGCCAGCTCGAAGTTGACGCTGACGCCGAAGTCCTTCTGGATCTCCTGCTTGATGTTGGGCAGGGTCTCGATCATCGACAGCTCGTAGACCGACTGCGCGTTATCGGTGACCGGGCCGTAGCTGTCCACCGCGATGGTCACCGGACCCATGCCGAGGAAGCCGAAGGCCACCAGGCCGAAGGCGAAGATGGCCGGCGCCTTCATGAGGGCGTCCAGGCCCAGCGTGCTCACCCAGAACGCCGTCGCCATCAGGCCCATGATGGTCATGCCGAGCCAGTACGCCGAGAAGTTGCCGGCCACCAGGCCGGACAGGATGTTGAGCGACGCCCCGCCTTCCCGCGAGCTGGTCACCACCTCCCGCACATGCCGCGACTTGGTGGACGTGAAGACCTTGACCAGTTCCGGGATGATGGCCCCGGCCAGCGTGCCGCAGGTGATCACGGTGGAGAGCTTCCACCACAGCGACGGGTCGCCGCCGATGGTGGGGATGATGGCCTTGGAAAGGATGTAGGTCAGCACCACCGAGACGATCGAGGTAAGCCAGACCAGCTGGGTCAGCGGGTGCTCGAAGTCGAACTTCACCGCGGCGCCATGCTGGCGCCGGGCCAGGACGTCGTTGAGCAGGTACGAGAAGCCCGAGGCCAGCACCATCATCACCCGCATCAGGAAGATCCAGACCAGCAGCTGGACCTGGACCGCCGGCTCGGTGACCGCCAGCACGATGAACGTGATCAGGGCGACGCCGGTGACGCCGTAGGTCTCGAAGCCGTCCGCGGTGGGACCGACCGAGTCGCCGGCATTGTCGCCGGTGCAGTCGGCGATGACGCCCGGGTTCCGCGCGTCATCCTCCTTGATCTTGAACACCACCTTCATCAGGTCGGACCCGATGTCGGCGATCTTGGTGAAGATGCCGCCCGCGATCCGGAGCGCCGCGGCGCCGAGCGACTCGCCGATGGCGAAGCCCAGGAAGCACGCGCCGGCCACGTTGGCCGGGATGAACAGCAGGATCGCCAGCATGAAGAGCAGCTCCACCGAGATGAGCATCATGCCGACGCTCATGCCGGCCCGGAGCGGGATGGCGTACACCGGGAAGCCTTTGCCGCCCAGGCTGGCGAACGCCGTGCGGCTGTTGGCCAGGGTGTTGATCCGGATGCCGAACCAGGCCACGCCGTAGCTGCCCGCCATGCCGATCAGGCCGAACAGCATGATGATCCCGATCTTGGGCCACTCCAGCTCGGTCAGCCGGAAGTAGACGATGATCACCGCGCCGATGAAGGCGAAGAGCACCAGCAGCAGGCGGCCCTGCTGCAGCAGGTAGACCTTGCAGGTCTCGTAGATCAGGTCCGAGATGTCCGCCATCGACTTGTGGACCGGGAGGGCCTTCACCGCGCGGTAGGTCCACAGCCCGAACAGGAGGCCCAGGACGCAGACCAGCAGCCCCGACAGGAGGATCTCATGGCCGGTGAAGCCCAGGAACTCGACCGAGTTGAGGTCGGGGAGCTGGATGTTCACCTCACCGCCGGGCCGATGTTCGGCGGCCTGGCTGGGAGCGACCGGGTACACCGCGGTGTCCTGCGCCAGGACCGGCGTGGCCGCCGGAGCGACGAAGAGTAGAACCGCAGCGAGCCACGGCAGTGCGCGGCGAACGACGGCGATCGCGGGGATCGTCATCTAGAGGGTCTCCTGAAATGAGAGGTGTGAGAGAAATGCCGATTGGGCGATTCGGCGATTGGGGGATTCGGGCCGCGAACGGGGAGGCTGTCCCTCACACCATCCGCTCGCCCAATCGCCTGCCCACCATCAATACGCCCCGCGCGGCTCATGCGACGGATCCGCGAGGGTATGTACCACGGTCAGAAACCGCTTGGCCAGCCTGTCGGCTTCACTCTCGCCGGGCTGGTTGGTCTCCACCGTCACCAGCGTGTAATGCCCGCCTTCCGACTGCACGCTGACCGCGATCTGGCCGATGCTGCCCGAGAACCGGCGCCGTCTCGGCGCCTCCTCGGTCGGCGCCAGCCGCGGCCCGAAGAACGCGTTGGCGCGGGCGATCACCGAGTCCGCGGGCAGCTGGGTGCGGTGGAAGTATTTCATCCGGCTACTTCTCGCCGTACTCGTAGTACTCCACGCCCAAATGGGTGATCGAGGCCTCGCCCATCAGCCACCGGAGCGTGTTCTTGAGCTTGGTCTGCTGGATGAACAGGTCGTGCTCGGGGTACAGGCCCGGCGCCACCTGGGGGCTCTTGAAGTAGAACGACAGCCACTCCTGGATGCCCGCCAGCCTTGCGCGCTGGGCCAGGTCGAAGAACAGGGCCAGGTCGAGCACCAGCGGGGCCGCCAGGATGGAGTCCCGGCAGAGGAAATCGACCTTGATCTGCATCGGGTAGCCGCACCACCCGACGATGTCGATGTTGTCCCAGCCCTCCTTGTTGTCCCCACGCGGCGGGTAGTAGTTGATCCGCACCTTGTGGTATATGTCGCCATAGAGCTCGGGGTATAGCTGCGGCTGGAGGATGTGCTCCAGCACGCCCAGCTTGGACTCTTCCTTGGTCTTGAAGCTTTCGGGATCGTCCAGCACCTCGCCGTCCCGGTTGCCCAGGATGTTGGTGCTGTACCAGCCGGCCACGCCCAGCATGCGGGCCTTGAACATCGGCGCCAGCACGGTCTTGAGCATGGTCTGTCCGGTCTTGAAGTCCTTGCCGCCGATGGCCACGCCCTTGTCCTTGGCCAGCTGCTCCAGGGCGGGGAAGTCGCAGGTGAGATTGGGCGCCCCGTTGGCGAAGGGCACGCCTTCCATGATGGCCGCCCAGGCGTACAGCATCGAGGGGGCGATCGACGGGTCGTTGGTCTCCATTCCCTTCTCGAACGCGGCCAGCGTCTGGTGGGCGGGGCCGGGCGCGATGAAGATCTCGGTCGAGGCGCACCACACGATGACCAGGCGGTCGCAGCCGTTCTTGGCCTTGAAGTCGCGGATGTCCTTCCGGATGGCCTCGGCCAGCTCCTTCTTGGTGCGGCCGGTCTTGACGTTCTTGCCCTCGAGCTTCTTGACGTAGTACTGGTCGAAGGCCGCCGGCATCGGCTTGATGCCCTGGAGGAAGTCCTTGATCGGCTCCACATCCTCATGCTTGTTCAGCACGCCACAGTGCAGGCAGGACTGGTAGGCGTCATCCGGCACCGGGTCCCACGCGCCGAAGACCAGGTCCTTCAGCTCCGCCAGCGGGACAAACTCCTTGATGAGCGGCGCCCGTCCTTCGGTCCGCTTGCCCAGCCGGATGGTGCCCATCTGGGTGAGGGAGCCGATCGGCTTGGACTTGCCCCGCCGGACCAGTTCGACACCCGCGATAAACGTGGTGGCCACTGCGCCAAGACCCACGCACAGTACACCGAGCTTGCCCTTGGCCGGGGCCACCGGCCGGGAAGTACCTGTCGCCACTAGGACTGTCCTTTCGGCGCCTTGAGCGCGCCCGCGCCCTCGGTCACCTGGTAGACGTACACAAAGCGCTGCACCACGGTGATGACCGAAGCAAGCGCGAGAATGGTCACGATCCAGAACAACACCAGCCCCTGCGGCCCCGCGCCCAGCACCACGGTCGGCACGCCCAGGAGCAGGATCCGCTCGGCCCGCTGTACCAGCCCGACCTTGCAGTCGAGCCCGAGGCCCTCGGCCCGCGCCCGGGCGTAGGACACCAGCAGCGACGCGATGATGGCAACCATCGAGAGGATGACCGCCGGATCCCGCAACGCCACCGTGCCCGCCGGGGCCAGCAGGAAGAAGACCGCCACCCCCATGAACGTGGCGCCATCCCCCACCCGGTCCAGGGTCGAGTCGTAGAAGGCGCCGAAGACGGTCACCTGACCCTTGGCCCGGGCCACCTGCCCGTCCAGGGTATCCACAATGCCGCTCACGATATAGAGCAGCCCGCCCAGGCGGACCGCCCCCAGCCCGAAGGCCACCGCCGAGAGCACCACCAGGAGCGTCCCAATGGTGGTAATCGCGTTGGGGCTCACCCCCAAACGGATCAGGCTGTCCACGACCGGCTTCGTGACGGCGTAGAACGCCCGCTCGACCGGCTTGGTGATCAGCTTCACCTGATGCTTTGCTCCCCGGAAAGAACTCGGCGGGGACCGGCCACGGGGCCCCCGAAACCGCGGCAAACTATAACGGGGGAAACGGGTTATCGGAAGGACGGGGGGTCAGTCACCGTAGATCAGGAAGGGGCGGCGGCGCTCCAGGAACCGGGCCCGCTGGGCGGCCCAGTCGGTGGCGAGATCGACCCCGGGCTCGGCCCAGGTCGCCGACCGGCGGTCCCCGGCCAGCCGCTTGAAGTGGGCCGGAAGGAAGGTCAGCACGAACTGTTCGGCCATGGCCAGGCTGTCGGGCGGGGCGCAGTCGGGGCAGAACCGAATCGGCAGATTGCCGAACTGCTGCAGGATGGCCACGGCCGTCGTGGTCGGATCGTACCGGTCCCGGTCGGTCACGGTGAGCCGGAGGGCCGTGACCAGGGTGTCGGCGTACTTCCCGTCCCCGGGCCGGATCGGGGTGAAGCTGTCCAGCGCGAACCGTACCCCCGGGATGCCGGCGGCCTGGAGCGCCCGCCAGACCGTCGTCGGCGCCTGCCCAGGCACCCCGAGCTGTTCGAACGGCCGAGCGCTCCCCCGCCCCACCGACAGGTTGGTCCCCTCGAACAGGCAGAGCCCCGGATAGTGGATCAGCGCCTCGATGCTCCGAAGATTTGGCGAGGGCGACACGAACGGCAGTCCGGTCTCATCGAAGTACATCGCCCGCCGCCACCCGGCTACCGGCACCACCCGGAGGTCGGTGGTGAGGCCGAGGTCGTGCCTGGCGAGGAGTGCCAGTTCCCCCAACGTCATCCCGTGGCGCATGGGGATCTCGAGCAAACCGACCGCGGTCCGGGCAATGGTGGTATCGAGCACGTTGCCCTGCACCAGCCCGCCGATCGGGTTGGGGCGGTCCAGCACGACGACCGGGATGCCCAGCGGGGCAGCGCTCCGCATCACTTCCACGGTGGTATAGAGCCAGGTGAAGTAGCGTGCCCCGACGTCCTGCAGGTCGATCAGCAGCACATCAACGCCGCGGAGCATCTCGGCGGTGGGGGAGAACGTCTGGCCATAGAGGCTGTAGATTGGTAGGCCGGTCGCGGAGTCAATGGAGGATGCCACCAGGGCACCGGGATCGGCCGTTCCCCCGAAGCCGTGCTCGGGACTGAACAGGGCCACCACCTGGATGCCGGCGGCACGGAGTACGTCGACACCGCGCCTGCCCAGGTGATCCACGCCTGCCTGATGCGTCACCAGCCCGACCCGCTTGCCCCGGACCAGGTGCAGGCTGTCGGACAGCAGCACCTCGAGGCCGGGACGGACGGACGGCGGAGCCGCTTCGGGTCCGGCCCACCGGCGCGCCCCGGCCGGGACGAGCCCCAGGCCCGCCACCATCACTATCACGCCGAGTATGCCGTGCATCGTTCGCATCAAGCGGTAGTCATTTCCCTTCTGCTGGCAGTTGCGCCCGGTCTTGCCGCGCAGGACTCCGGGCTCCTCCGGGGGCAACGCGGTCCTGACTCGCTGGCGGTGGAGCGGCTGATCGACAGCCTGCCCCTCCGGGCCCAGATCGCCCAGCTGGTGATCCCCTGGATTCCCGGCAGCTACGCGGCCTTTGACGACAGCGTCTACGCCATCGCGGAGCGCTGGGTGGACTCGCTGCAGGTGGGCGGCATCATCGTGTCCGTCGGCTCCCCGCTGGACGTGGCCATGAAGCTCAACCGGCTGCAGCGGCGCTCGGCACTCCCACTGCTCATCGCCGCCGATCTCGAGGGCGGGGCCAGCATCCGGCTCACCGGCGCCACGCCCTTCCCCCCGAATATGGCCGTGGCCGCCGCCGGCAGGGAGGAGGACGCCTACGAGGTGGGCCGGGTGACGGCGCTGGAGGGGCGGGCGGTGGGCATCCACCTCGCCTTTGCGCCCGTGGCCGACCTCAACAGCAATCCCGACAATCCGATCATCAACACCCGGTCCTTCGGCGAAGACCCCAGCACCGTCGGCCGGATGGTCGCGGCGGCGATTCGCGGCATGCAGGACAACGGCATGCTGGCCACCGCCAAGCACTTTCCCGGACACGGGGACACCAGCACCGATTCCCACCTGGAGCTCCCGGTCATCGGGGCGTCGTGGCGGCGGCTGGACACGCTGGAGCTGGTCCCGTTTCGCGCAGCGATAGACGCCGGCGTGGCCCTAGTCATGTCCGGCCACCTGGCCCTGCCGGAGATTTCCAGCGATCCCCGCCGGCCCGCTACACTCGACGCCAGGATCCTGACCGGGGTCCTGCGGGATTCGCTGGGATTCAAGGGCATGGTGGTGACGGACGCGCTCGACATGCAGGGCATCACCCGGAACTACGGACCGGGAGAGGCGGCGGTGCGCGCCTTCCAGGCCGGGACCGACATCATCCTGATGCCCTCGGACCCGGGCCTGGCCATCGGGGCGATGACGACGGCCGTCGAGTCGGGCCGGGTCACCTGCGAGCGGCTGCGGCGCTCGGTCCAGCGTGTGCTCCTGGCCAAGTGGCGCATGGGGCTGCTGGCCCGCCGCACCGTGGCGCTCGACAGCATTCCGGCCACGGTGGGCAGCGCCCGGTTCCTGGCCACCGCCCGGAGCATCGCCGAGCGCAGCATTGTGCTGGCGGTGGACAGCCAGGGCACGGTGGACAGTCTGCGCGCCGGGCCGCGAAACATCGCCCTGGTCACCTACGGAGAGGAAAATGCCGGCTCGGTGGGCACCACCCTGGCCCGGCAGCTCCGGGCCGAAGGGCACCGGGTGACGCTGTTCCGCCTCTGGCCGGCCAGCGGGGAGGCCAGTTTCGATTCCGCCGCAACAGTCATCCGCGGCAACAGCTACACGGTCTTCGCCGTGTCGGTAAAGGCCAGCGCCTCGAAGGGGACCATCGGCATCCCCGAGGCGCTCACCGAACTCATGGACGAGACCAGCCTCCGCCGCCGAACCGTGGTGGTGTCGCTCGGCTCGCCGTACATCGCCGCCAAGATGGAGCACCTGCGGAGTTACCTGCTGGCATGGGGCTCAGGCGGACCAAGTGAGTGGGCCGCGGCCCGGGCCCTGACCGGCAGCGGCCAGATCACCGGCCAGCTTCCGGTGCGTTTGCCGCCCGCCTTTCCGCTGTGGCACGGTCTGATCCGGGTCGATCTCAGACGATGAAGCCGGCCGCCACGGCGGGGCTCTGCCTCCTGCTGGCCTGCGGCGGGCGCGGTCCTCGGCGTAAGCTATCGTGGGCAGCGGTTCTACCACAGCAGCGGGCGGCTCGGTCAGGACGACCCGAGAAGGCCCGATGCGTCCACGATCTACGACGATCCCATCCTGACCGTGACCCATGACGGCCTTCGGGGGCAGCTCACCCTGCGCCACCTGCTCACCCATTCGAGTGGCCTGCCGGCGTGGCGACCACTCTACCGCGAAGCCGGCTCACGGGCCGAGGCCTTTCAGCTGGCGGAGACCACCCCGTTCGACACCCTGCCCGGCGCCCGGTACACCTACTCCGATCTGGGGGCGATCTGGATGACCGACCGGGTCGAACGGGCCTACGGCACCAGGCTCGACTCCCTGCTCGAGCGCCGGGTGTTCGGCCCGCTCGGCCTCACCGAGACCCGCTTCCTGCCCCCGGCCCGATGGGCCCTGCGCATTGCGCCGACCGAGAACGACCCCTGGCGCGGCCGGGTCCTCCGGGGGGAGGTCCACGACGAGAACGCGGCCCGGCTGGACGGGGTGTCGGGTCACGCCGGCCTGTTCAGTTCGGCGCGGGATCTGGTGCGATTCGGAGAGTGGCTGCTCGCCGGAGGGGAACCGGTAGCCCTGCGGCCGGGCCTGTTGGCGGAATTCACCACAGTGCAGCACCTGCCTCCGGGCTCGAGCCTCGCCCTGGGCTGGGACACGCCTTCCGAGGGAAGCAGCGCCGGTACGCTCGCCGCAAAGCTTTGGGCATACCGGCTTTACCGGCACCTCGATATGGATCGATCCCGAGCGCCAGCTGGTGATCGTCCTGCTGAGCAACCGAGTGCATCCCTCCCGCGACAATTCCCGCTGGGGTCCGGTCCGCGCGGCCGTCGCGGACAGAGTAGTGCAGGCGCTCAGGTCAAGTGGAGTTACTCCTTGACCGGTAATCACTTATAACAATTCAGACTTCTTTACATGGCATTGACAGGAAGGCCTCAAATCCCCTAGCTTGCAGGTAGAATTGATCGGTGCCTCCCGGATGGGGGCGCCTGATGATCACCGCAGATCGGAGCAGAGTCATGCCCAGCACAGAGCAGCAGGTCAGCAGCCCGGGATTCACGCTCGTTCTCACCGATCGCGCGGTGGAGGAAGTGCACAAGTTCATGACCGCCGAGCAGCTGCCGGCGGACACGGCCGGTCTTCGGGTCAGCGTCCTTCCGGGTGGCTGTTCAGGATTCAAGTACAGCCTGAACATCGAAGAGCGCTCCCTGGAAGACGATGTGATCATGGAGGTCAACAAGATCCGGATCTTCGTGGACGGCTTCAGCATGCAGTACCTCAACGGCATCACCGTGGACTACGTGAGTTCCATGCAGGGCTCGGGATTCACGTTCAACAATCCCAATGCCAGCGGTGGGTGCGGCTGCGGAACATCGTTCACCGCCTGACCGCCCTGGGGTCTCCCGACCCCGCCCTAGCCTGATCGCCGGCCCATAGCGCCGCACCTCCGTGCGGCGCTACGTTTTTTGCGACCTCAGCCCGGGACCGCCGACCTGTCCCCTCTCGATCTCGCCGTCATCGCCGCCTATTTCGGGTTCACCCTCGGCGTAGGCATGTGGGTCTCGCGGAACCAGCGCACCGCGGGAGACTACTTTCTCGGCGCCCGGGACCTGCCCGCCTGGGCCATCATGCTGTCGATCGTGGCGACCGAGACCTCGGCGCTCACCGTCATCTCGGTTCCGGCCATCGCCGCCCGGGGCGATCTCACCTTTCTCCAGCTGCCTCTGGGATACCTGATCGGCCGGCTGGCGGTGGCCTGGTGGCTCCTGCCGGGGTACTTCACCGGTGAGCAGGAGACCGCCTACGTCCGCCTGGAGCATCGCTTCGGCGGCGGCACCCGTCGGGTGGCGTCCGGCATCTTCCTCTGCACCCGGCTGCTCGGCGACGGCGTGCGGATCTACGCCAGCGCCATCCCGCTGGCGCTGCTGACCGGCTGGGACATCCCCCTGTCCATCCTGGCGATGAGCGCCATCACCCTGGTGTACACCTGGCACGGGGGCCTCAAGGCCGTGGTCTGGGTGGACGTGATCCAGCTGGGGGTCTATGTCGCCGGGGGGGTCGCGGCGCTGTGGATCGCCGCGGAACTGGCCGGAGGAACGGGGGCGATGTTCGCGGCCGCGAGTGCCGCCGGCAAGCTTCGCATCCTCGACCCCGCCATCAGCTTCACCGCCACCTACACCCTGTTGGGTGGCCTGGTCGGCGGAGCGATGCTCTCGGCGGCCTCGCACGGGACCGACCAGCTGATCGTGCAACGGCTGCTCGCCAGCCGGAGCCTGCGCGATGCCCAGCGCGCGCTGATCGGCTCGGGGGTGCTGGTGCTGTTCCAGTTCGGGCTGTTCCTGCTGATCGGCACGGCCATCTGGTCGGCGGGCCTGGCGCCCGCGACCACCCCGGCAGATCAGCTCTTCCCCCGCTTCGTGATCGAGCACCTCCCTGCCGGGCTGGCCGGACTGCTGGTCGCCGCCATCCTGGCCGCCGCCATGAGCACTCAGGCCTCGGCCATCAACGCCCTCGCTTCCTCGGTGACCCACGATCTGTACGCCTCCTGGACCGGGGTGCGTGACCCGGTGCACCTGCTGCGCGTAGGCCGGGCCTGGACCGTCATCTGGGGCGTATTCACCACCGGCGCCGCGCTCGCCTTTCATGGGATCGCCGGCGGGGGTCAGACGCCGGTCGTCGTCTTTGCGCTGTCGATCGCCTCCATTACCTATGGTGGCCTGCTCGGTGCCTATCTTCTGGCCATGGGCCCGAAACGGATCACCGGCCGGGAGGTCTTGCCGGCCATTGCCGTCGCGGTCACCATGATGCTGGTGGTGTTCTTCTCGAAGGGGCTGGCCGTCCGGACCGGAAACGCCGGTCTCGCGTGGGTCGGCCAACTGGCGTGGCCTTGGTACGTCCCGCTCGGAACCCTGATCACGGTGACAACAGGACTCTTGTTCGCCGCAGCGCGGCGGCCTACGGAAGGAGCACCATGAGCCCCATCATTCTCGGCGCCGACGCCGGTGGTACCAAGACGGTGGTGATCGTCGCCGACGGCGACCAGGTGCTGGCGCGGGCCACCGGGCCGGGCGCCAAGATGCGCAGCGGCAAGGGCATCGCCTGCGCCACCACGATCGCCGAGATCGCCCGGCACGCGCTGTCCGAGGCGGGGCGGCCGCGGGCCGACATCATCGTGGCGGGGGTGGCGGGGGCCGGGCGGGAGGCCGAGCGGGAGGAGCTGCGGCAGGCGATCCGCAGCGAGGTGGTGGCCGAACGGGTGGTGGTCACCGGAGACACCGAGATTGCGCTCGCCGCCGCCTTTGCCGATCAGCCTGGAATCGTGGTGACAGCGGGGACCGGCAGCATGGCGGTGGCGCGCGATCCGTACGGCCGCCTGCACCGGGCGGGGGGCTACGGCTGGCAGATGGGCGATGAGGGCAGCGGCTACGCGATCGGCCGGGCCGCCCTGGGCGCGGTGGGCCGGGCCGCCGACGACCGCAGCCCGAAGACCGAACTCACCGCCCGGCTGCTAGCCGTGACCCGGGCGGACGGCATCGATGCCCTGATGCGCTGGGCCGCGGCGGCCGGGGTCCCGGAGGTGGCGGCCCTGGCGCCGAGCATCTTCGCCGCCGCCCAGGCGGGCGACACCGTGGCGGCCGGCATCATGGACTATGGCGCCCGAGAGCTCGCGGCGCTGGTGTTCAAGCTGCTACCGAACTTCGGCGCCGACGAGCGCGCCGGGATTGACGTGGCGTTCAATGGCGGGCTGCTGTTTCACGACGGCCCGCTGCACAAGCTGCTCCGCACCAAGCTCTCCGACGAACCCCGCCTCAAGCTCCGAGAGACGCCGCTTGATGCAGCCACCGGCGCCATCCACCTGGCCCTGCGGCCGGCCGGCCCCGAGTCCGCCGCGGCGTCCCGCTAGGCGCGGGCCCGGAGCCGGCTGTGCCGGACCCCGTACAGGAAGTAGATCACCATCCCGAGCGCCAGCCAGATCGCGAACCGAATCCAGGTGATGGTCGGCAGCTGCAGCATGAGGTACAGGCAGGCCACCACTGAAATGAGCGGCGTGAACGGTACCCAGGGCACCCGGAAGGGGCGCGGCCGGTCGGGCTCGCGGTGGCGCAGCACGATCACGCCGAGGGAGACCAGCACAAAGGCGAACAGAGTCCCGATGTTGGTCAGGTCGACCACTTCGGCGATGTTGGCCGTGGCGGCAAACGTGCCGACAAAGGTGCCGGTGATGATCGTGGCGACCCACGGCGTCTTGAAGCGCGGGTGCAGCTTGCTGAAGAACGGCGGCAGCAGCCCGTCCCGGGACATTGACATGAAGATCCGCGGCTGCCCCAGCTGGAACACCAGCAGCACGCTGAACATCGCGATCACCGCGCCCAGGGCGATGATGAACCGCGACACATTCAGTAGCGCCGGCGAGCCGGCGGAGTGCTCCAGGGCGGTCAGCATCGGCTCGGCGGTGCCCAAGGTCTGCCACGGGGCGATGCCGGTCATGACCGCGGACAGCGCGATGTAGAGCACGGTACAGATGACCAGGCTCATGATGATACCGAACGGCATGTCCTTGGCGGGGTTCTCCGCCTCTTCCGCGGCGGTGCTCACGGCGTCAAACCCGATGTAGCTGAAGAAGATGATCGCGGCCCCGGCGCTCACGCCGGCGAAGCCGTTGGGCATGAAGCCGCCCTGGGCCGGGTTGTTCCAGTTCTCCGGCTTGATCAGGAACAGGCCCACCGCAATGAAGAAGAGGATCAGGCTCACCTTGAGGATGACCATCACGTTGTTGGTGTTGGCCGATTCCTTGATCCCGATGACCAGCACCACGGTCACGAGGGCCACCGCTACGAAGGCCGGCAGGTTGAAGATGATCGGCAGCCCGAAGAGGTGCGGGGCCGCGGTCCAGGCGGATGCGAGGTAGAGGGTTCCCGCATCGGCGGCGCCGGCGGCCACGGCATTGGCCGCGTCATGGGCGCTGCGATAGTCCGTGCCCAGGAACGCGGGCAGGTGGAGCCCGAAGTATTCGATCAGCTCCCGGAAGTGCCCCGACCAGCCGATCGCCACCCCGATATTGCCCACCGCATACTCGACGATCAGGTCCCAGCCGATGATCCAGGCGATGAATTCGCCGAGCGAGGCGTACGCGTATGTGTACGCGGAGCCGGCGATGGGGACCATGGCCGCGAACTCGGCGTAACAGAGCGCCGCGAAGCCGCAGGCCACCGCGGTGAGCACAAAGGAGAGTATGATGGCCGGGCCGGCCCCGGGCCGGAAGGCGTCTCCGACGATCGCGGTGCCGGTGGTGGCAAAGATGCCCGCGCCGATGGTGGCGCCGACGCCGAGCGCGGTCAGGTGCCACTTGTTGAGCGAGCGCTTGAGGCCGCCGCGCTCGCTGATGTCCTGCTCGCAGTCGGCAACCGACTTGCGCGTGAAGAGACCGGTCATGGGGTGGGGAGCAAGGGGAAACAGCAGCGCTCAATACAGCAGCGTGTGGGTATAGGTCGCCGCGATGGGCGTCCCGTCGGGCCCGAGGGCCGGGCGAAAGCGGTAGTTGCGCATGGCCTCGGCCAGTTTGCCGGCGAACTTGCGGTTGTCTACGGGCGGATCAAAGGCGACGCGATCCACGCTGCCCGTGGCGTCCACCCAGAAGGTGACCCGGATCTCGACCCCCCGCAGCTCCTTGGGGGGGTCATCGGGCGGGATGATCAAGTGCCGCGGTTGCGGGGCCCGTCCGCGCCCGCCAGCGCCGCCCCCGGTTCCCGGGCCCACGCCAGGGCCGATGCCCGGACCGATGCCGCCGCCCTCGCCGCCGCCGGTGCCGCCGCCTTGGCCCGGACCGGTCCCCGCAGCGCTGTCGGCTCCGGCGGCCGTGGCAACCGGAGTGGCTACGGCGGGCGACCGTTCGGCGATCGGCGGCTGAATGACGGGCGGTGGAACCACCGGTGGCGGCACCACCACCGGCGGCGGTGTTTCGCTGGGTGGATCAACTTCAACCGCGATGCGGGGGGTGGCCTGCGGCGCGGGAAGGGAAATATACGCCACGCGGCCCCCACCGCCACCGCCGCCGCCCCCCCTGGTGCCGGGCTCGGACCGGCCCTGATCGAGCACCCGGGCAAAGTCGTGACGGAGTGGGATGAGCAGCAGGAGGACGATCAGCACATGCAACAGGATGGACAGCACCGTCCCCGCTCCCCGCCCCCGGGGCGCGGAGGAGCCGAGCACGAAGTTGCGGGGCGGAGCGGGTGCGGGCATCGGCTCTGGGTTGAGGCGTCGGTGCTGCTGCATACCGGGGACGTGCCGCGCGCGAGGATCTGACACCGTCGGCCCGGTCACCGTCCCGGCTGCCGCCCCAAAAGCTAGACGGGGGACCGTCGTGATGACGATCCCCCGCCCGCATCCTGCCGATTCCCGGACCGACCTACTGGGGCCGGTTGGCCTCGGCCGGGGTGAAGCCGATGACCTGGACCCCCGCCCCGCGGGCGACGTCCATGGCGTCGATCACTTCCTGGTATTTCCGGGCCGGTGCCGATTTGACGAACAGCAGCTTGGCCGGCCGGTTGTCGAAGATCGCGTGGATCTGGGTGTCCAGCTGGTCCTGGGGGACCGGCTGGGTGTTGATGGCGTAGCCGCCGTCGGCGGTGAGCTCCAGGACGATCTGATTGGAGGCCGCCGCCGGCCGGGCCGCCGCGGTCTCCTGCGGCGGCACCTGGATATCCAGCGCCATACGGGACAGCGGCTGGGACACCATGAAGATGATGAGCATCACCAGCATGATGTCGATCATCGGAATGACGTTGGGCTCCGCGCTGATGTCGCCCGGGGCCGCAGATGAGCCACCCGCCATATCAGTTCTCCTGTGGCACGTCGAACAGCTTGCCTTGGGCCTTGGGCTCGGTGATGGCCGCCATGACGCGCACGCCGGCGCGCCGGGTCAGCTCCACCGCGTCCTGGATCTTGCCGAAGGGCAGGTCGTTGTCGGCCTTGAAGTAGATGATCTTGTCCTCGGTGCGGGCCGCGTACATCGACTTCAGCTGATCCTCCAGCATCACCGGATCCACCGGGCCCTTGCCGTTGAGGAAGTAGCTCCCCGACGCGTCGATCCCCAGGATGATCTCGCCCTCACCCTCGGGGCGGCTGTCCAGGTTCTTGCCCTTGGGCAACGTCGCCTTGAAGCCGGCGGCGATCAGTGGTGTCACGATCATGAAAATGATCAGCAGCACCAGCATGATGTCGATCATCGGGATGACGTTCGGTTCTGCCTTGACGCTGGTCCTGCCAGCGCTACCGCTACCCGGCGACATGCCCATGACCGGTCACCGCTTTCTGCGCCTGGAATTCCTTGGTGAAGATCGACCGCCCGAACTCGCTGCCCACCTGCTTGATCAGGTAGTCGATCAGCTCCTTCGAGGAGTAGGTCATTTCGACCGTCAGGTTCTCGATCTTGGTGGTGAAGTAGTTGTACAGCCACACCGCCGGAATCGCGACCATGAGGCCGAAGGCCGTGGTGATCAGCGCCTCGGCGATACCGGCGGAGATGCCGGCCAGGCCGCCCGACGCGCCGGCCGCGGCCATGCCCGTGAAGGCCGTCACGATACCCATGGTGGTGCCCAGCAGCCCGACGAACGGTGCCGTGGCGCCCACCGTGGCCATCACACCCATGCCGCGCTTGTACTCGGCCAGGGTGATCAGCATCTGCCGCTCGACCGCGCGCTCGGCGCTGTTGATGTCGGCGGAGGTCATGGTGGCGCGGTCCTGGATCAGGGTCTTGACCTCTCCCAGGGCCCCGCCCAGCACCCGGGCGATGTGGCTCTTCTGGTTCTTCTCCGCCAGCACGATGGCCTTCTCGAGATTCTCCTCCTGGATGGCGCGGGAGAACTCGGGGGCGAACTTCCGGGTGGCGGCCTGACTCTTATAAATCTGGATGAACTTGGCGATCGCCACCGACAGCGACCACAGGGACATGATGGCCAGGACCGCCACGACACCCTTGGCGAAGGCGCCGGCGACCGACCACAGATGCATCAGATCAATACCGCTCATGACGGAACACCCTCTGGAGAAAGTGAATGCGGGTGCGGCGCGTCCGGGAGTGCTCCCGGCCGTCGCACTGGCAGAACTGTTACCCGCCGACCTTGAACGACAGCGCCTGCTGCACCAGCACCCGCACCGGCTGCCCGCGGGACTTGCCCGGCTTGAAGGTGCAGCGCATCATCGCCGCCCGGGCCGGCTCCTCGAACGCCTTGTGGGAGCTGTGGAGCACCTTGAACGTGCCCGGATCCACCCGGCCGTCCAGGTTGACCACGAACTGCATGGTCACCTTGCCGGGAATGCCGGCCGACTCCATGACCGGCGGATACTTCGGACTGCAGACGCCGTTCTGATTCTGCGCCTCCGGCCGCTCATCCACCTCGGCCGCCAGGAACACTTCGCCTTCGATGTTGACTGGCCCGGTCCCGCCCACGATGCCAGCCGCGATGCCCCCCTCGACGCCTTTACCGGTGAAGTCCTTGGGATCGAACTTCTCGTTCAGGTTGACCGGCGGGATCTCCGTCGGAATGTTCTCCGGCGGCATCACCAGCTGGAACCCCTGCGGCGGCGGGTTGGCGCTGACGACGACGTTCTCCGGGAGCTTCTCCGGCTCCGGCGGGGGCGGCGCCGGCGGCTTGAGGAACACCATGGTGGTATCCACCACGATGTCCTTGATCACCTCCGCCGCGCCCTGGGTCGCCTTGACGGCGCCGAACACCAGCCCCGCATGCAGGGCCAGCGACACGGCCGTCTGCCCCAGGGAGCTGTGGCGCTTCTGATTGGACTCGATCAGGTTCTCGAACACGGGAGGGGCCCTCCGCTTGTAGTTGGGACGGTGCAAGAACCTACAGGTCCGCCATTGCAGGTCTAGGCCGCCAGCATGACAAAACGATGACAGTCTGATTAGCAGTACCCGGCCGCGCCTCCGGGCTCGGCTCGGTAGCAGAGTACGCGCCAGCGGGTGGGGGAGTGCACACTGCACCGGACGCGCCGCCCGATACCGTCGCGGGTCGGCGAATCAGTCGAAGGCCGCCGGGGCGGAGGGCGCGTCGGACCCGTCAGATTCCCGCCGCTCGGCGAGGCTGTCGGGGTCGCGAGGGCTCTCGCCGCCAGTCACCTCCCCGCTGCCGACCTTGGGCAGCGTCACCGTGAACACGGTCCCCCGGGCCACCCGGCTCTGCACCGTGATCTGGCCGCCGTGGGCGTCGGCGATCCACTTGGTGATGGCCAGGCCCAGCCCGCTCCCCGGGCGTTCGCTGGTCCGGGTCCGGGCGTGGTCCACCCGGTAGAACCGGTCGAACACATGGGGCAGGTCGGCGGCGGGAATCCCGATGCCGTTGTCGCCCACGACGATGGCCGCCGTGTCGCCCCGGTCCACCAGCCCGAGACTCACCTTGCCCCCCGGGGGCGTGTACTTGATGGCGTTGGTGACCAGGTTGAGCAGCAGCTGCCGGATCCGGCTCCGGTCCACCGGCACCACCACCGGCGTGGGCGGCAGTTCGGTGCGCACCGTGATGCCCGGGGCATCGCCCAGGATGCCGGCGGTCTCGGACGCTTCGGCCACCAGCTCGCGCAAATCCAGCGCCTCGACGGACAGCACCGCGCCGCCTTCGTCGGCCCGGGCGAGGGTGAGGAGGTTTTCGACCATTTCGCTCATACGGTGGATTTCCTCCATGACCTCCTCCAGGGAGCGCATCGCGCTGGTGGGGGTGCGGGGATGCAGCATGGCGCGCTCGACCCCGGCGCGGAGGACCATGAGCGGGGTCTTGAGTTCGTGGCTGGCATCGGCCGTGAACCGGCGCAGGCTGGTGAAGCTGTCCTCCAGCCGGGTGAGCATCCGGTTCATGGTGCGGGCGAGCCGGGCCAGCTCCTCGGCCGAGACCGGGACCGCGACGCGTCGGTGCAGTCGCTTGCCATCGGTGATCGCCTCGAGCTCGTCCACCATCACTTCCAGCGGCCGCAGACTGGTGTCGGCCAGCACGTATCCCAGGCCGAAGCTGCCGACCAGGATCAGCGGGGCGATGACCAACATGGCCTGCAGCAGTTCCTGCTGCCCGAACGGGACCGCGTTGACCGGGGCGGCGACGAAGAAGCTGGCGGGCCGGTCCCACACGCCGACCAGCGGCACCTGGGCGTAGCGGAAGCGTTCGTTCTGGCTGGGGATGCGAACGTCGCCCACCTGGAGCGCCGTCGTGGCCCCCGTGTCCGCGCCGATCGGGATGCGCGACAGCGCCGGAAAGCTCAGCCCCTTGGCGGCATCGTTCCGGAAGATCGGGACCTGATCGGGGTTGAAGACGATGACGTAGTCCCGGATGCCATCCAGGAACCCGCCGACGGCGCCCAGCAGGATCGGGGTCTCCTCCGACCCGAGCGTCCGGCCGAGCTGGCGCTGAAAGCTGAGGAAGTACTGGGCGGCGAGACTGCCCTCCAGTGCCAGGCGCTCATCCAGTTCCCGGAGGCTGGAGCGACTGCGCTCGAAATACAGCGCGGCACCGAACGCCGCCACCGAGGCGAGCAGGGCCACGGCATACCAGATCGTCAGCCGTCGGCGGATGGAGGCCACGGGCTACTCCTTCACCACGTAGCCGACGCCCCGCACCGTGTGGATCAGCCGGGTGACGCTGCCGGTATCCACTTTCTTCCGGAGCCGGTTGATCACCACGTCCACGATGTTGGTACCGGGATCGAAGTGATAGTCCCAGGCGTACTCGGTGATCAGGGTGCGGGACATGACCCGGCCGGCGTGGCGCATGAGATACTCGAGGACGGCGTATTCCTTCGGCGTGAGGTCGATGCGCCGCCCGGCCCGGGACACCTCCCGGCTGCCGAGGTTGAGTTCGAGATCGCCGACGCGGAGGGCGCGTGGCGCGATCTGCTTGGGCCGCCGGCCCAGCGCTTCGACCCGGGCCAGCAGCTCTTCAAAGGAAAACGGCTTGGTGACGTAGTCGTCGGCGCCGGCCCGGAGCGCCTGGACCTTGTAGTCCACGGAGTCCTGGGCGGTCAGCACCAGGATCGGCGTGGTGTTGCCCCGGTCGCGGAGGGTGCGGAGGACCTCGAATCCGGTGATGCCTGGCAACCGGAGGTCGAGAATCATCAGGTCGTGGCTGGACGCCGACGCTGCGGCCAGCGCCTCGGTGCCGTCCACCACCAGGTCGGCCTGGAACCCCTGCTCTTGGAGGCCCCGGAGCACGTACTGCCCGACCGTGCGGTCGTCCTCGACCACCAGGATCTTCACGCCCGGCCCGTCGGCTTCGCCCGCACGGGCAGGAACACCCGGAACAGAGAGCCCCGGGAGGCCTGGCTCTCCACCTCGATGCGTCCGCCGTGTTCGGCCACGATGCCGTAGCAGACCGAGAGGCCCAGGCCGGTGCCCCGCCCCGGCGGCTTGGTGGTATAGAACGGCTCGAAGATCTTGGGGAGATCGGTGCGGGAGATGCCGGCGCCGTCGTCCTCGATCTCCACTTCGATCTCGTCGGCGTGCACCGTCCCCCGATGGGAGCGGACGGTCAGGGCGCCGCCCTCCTCCATGGCATCGAGCGCGTTCAGCATGATGGCCATGAAGACCTGGATGAGCTGTTCCGCGTTGGCGTGCAGTGTCGGGAGATCCTCGGCCAATGCCCGGTGGACCTCGATCTTCCGGAAGCGCTCGTGGTGCTTCAGCAGGAACAGCGTGTCCTCGAGGATGGTGGAGACGTTCACGTCGCCCTTGGCCTTGCCTTTGGGCCGGCTGAAGTCGAGCAGGCCATCCACGATCCCTTCGCAGCGCTGCACTTCCTTGTCGATGATCTGGAGGTACTCCACCATCGCGGCCTGGGCCGCCGGCGGGACTTCGTCCTCGAGGCGGTTTTCCAGCGCCGCCACGCAGGCGCCGATGGTGGCCAGCGGATTGTTGATCTCGTGCATGATGCCGGCCGCCAGCTGGCCGATGGCCGCGAGCTTCTCGCTCTGCAGGATGCGCTGCTGGGCCACGTGGGCCTCGGTCACGTCCTCGCCGATGGTGATCACATGAGTGATCGTCTCGCCGTCCTGGCGCATCGGGATCTTGCTGATGCGGTAGTACTTGGTCTCGGTCACGCCGGCCACTTCCAGCTCCATCTGCCGGCTGTGCCCGGTGCGGAAGACGTCGTCGAATTCCTCCCGCAGCTGGTCGGCCGGCTGGCGGGTGAGCACCTCGAACACCGGCCGCCCCACGACCTCGTCCCGCCGGAGGCCCTGGGTGCCCATCTCCCGCTTCCGGTTCCAGATCTGAATGCGGTACTCCCGGTCCACCACGTACAGCCCCACGGGCAGGCAGTCGATGACCAGGGTGATGAACCGGCGCTGTTCCTCGATTTCCCGCGACCGGAGCGCCACTTCGTAGGCCAGGTCCTCGGACAGTTCGATCGACGCCAGGTAGGGCGCCAGCAGGTCGGCCACGATCGGCAGGACGGTCTCGGTGTACGGTCCGGAGGCGGGGGCGACTTCCAGCATCCCCAGCCGCTCACCCTCATGCAGCAGCGGCACACGCAGCGTATCGGGCGCGGCATCGGGGAGCACCGCGAAGGAGCGGCTGGTGCGGGCCCCGCCCGCCGGCGCCGGTGCCGCGATCGCGCGGAGCGTGGTGGCGTTGGGCTCCCGGAGCCACAACTGGACCGCGATGGCGCCGAGCCCGGAGCGCAGTTCGGCCGCCACGGTGGCCAGGGTCTCTTCCGGGGCCAGGCCGGTGTTGAGCAGCCGCGCCACCCGGCCGATGAGGCTCAGGCTATCCTCCCGTGCTTTCACGTCTCCGGTCATGCGGGCCTTGCGGTTGCTGTGGTGTGGATCATGGGACGAACCGGGACCCCCCGGTCCTGCTAATGAGATACCGCCGACCCCGCCGAAAGACCAGCAGGGAGCGGCCCCATCACCGCCCGTACCGCCATCGTGCCAGGAGGAGGACGACCGCCCCGAGCGCGGGCAGGAGGTACCACAGGAACCACCGGGGGGACGGGACCCGGCCGGGAACCTGCCGGGGCACCGCCAGCTGGAGGCTGCTCTGGGTGCGCGGGGTGGCGGCGCTGATGCTCGCCACCGAGTCGCTCCAGACCACGCCCGAGTCGGCCAGGGGAATGCCGCGCCGCGCCGCCACCCCGATGTCCACGGCGATGGCCGGCAGATCCGCCTGACGGACCCGCTCCGCGGTGGCCGCCAGTTCGATGAGTCTCCGCACAGCCTGGAGCCGGGTCTGGATGGCGGCGCGCCGGACCTGGCGCAACTCGGATTGCAGTTCCGTCCCCAGCAGCACCAGCGCCAGCGCCATGGTGGCCAGCGCCAGCAGCGATTGGCGGACCGGCCCGCGACGGGCCGCGGCCACCACTGTGATCCCCGCCGCGATGACCGCGAACCCCGTCAGGCTCACCGCCAGCGGCGATGGCACCCGCCGGGGTACCGCGCCCCATGTGGCCACCCAGCCGAGGTAGTTGGCCTCCGGCCCCAGGAAGGGGACCAGCACCACCCGTTCGGTCGCGTGGGTCACGGCGAGCACGGGAGCGCCGCGATCGACGGCACGCTGGATGGAATCGGGGAGCGGCATCAGGCCGATGGCATCCGGAATGAGGGCCGTCCGCCCCAGCACCAGTTGCAGGCCACCCGGCCAGAAGGTGGCGCCGGCCAGGGCGTTGGCACCGGAGAGCAGCCTGGCCGCGTCATACCCTCCCGCCGACCCCGCCGGCGTCACCACGCCCAGGTAGGCCCCGGCGTGCTGCGCCAACTGCTGCTGCAACCGGTCCAGCGCGGCACGCTCCTCGGTCAGCGCGGCGTGCCACACGCCGGCCACCCCGGCGAGCACGGAGCAGGCCACAGCCAGGCCGAGCCAGGGTCCAGGGTGGATGCGGGAAGACATGTCCGCCCTAAGTTGGCGCCCCGGGGCGCGGTGACAAGGGCCGCCGCCTTGTCGGCCACCGGGCTGACGGCTAGGCTACAATCCCCTCAACCCCGCGCCCATGACGCTCACCCCCTGGATCAACGGCGAGTCCGTGCCCCTGGACGGGCGGACGACCCACGTCGTCCCGGCCCCCTACACCGGCGAACCCGCGGCGACCGTGGCCGTGGGCACCGAGGCCGACCTGGAGCGGGCCATCGGCGCCGCCCAGGCGGGCTTTGCCCTCATGCGGGCGATGCCCCGCCACGCCCGGCGGGACCTGCTGGCGCGCATCGCCGACCAGCTGCAGCGGGAACGCGAGTCGCTGGCCCGGGAGCTGGCGGTGAGCTGCGGCAAGCCGGTCACCCAGGCCCTGGGGGAGGTGGATCGCGCGGTGCTGACCTTCTCCCTGGCCGCCGACGAGGCCCGGCGGTTCGGCGGGGAGATGGTCCCCATGGACATCGACGCGCGAGCCACGGCGATGACCGGGCTGGTGCACCGCTTTCCGGTGGGTCCGATCAGCGCCATCTCGCCGTTCAACTTTCCGCTCAATCTGCTGGCCCACAAAGTGGCCCCGGCGATCGCCGTCGGCAGCGCGCTGGTGGTCAAGCCGCCGCCGCAGTGTCCCCAGATGGCGTTCCGGCTGGGGCGCATCCTGGCGGAGTGCGGCCTGCCCGCCGGCGCCTACAACGTGCTGCACCTGCCCATCCCCATCGCGGAGCGGCTGGCGACCGACCCGCGCTTCGGCATGCTCACCTTCACCGGCAGTCCCACCGTCGGCTGGCACCTCAAGAGTGTCGCCGGCAAGAAGAAGGTCTGCCTGGAACTCGGCGGCAACGCCGCGGCCGTGGTGCATGAGGACGCGGCCGACCTCGACGGCTGTGCCAGGCGCCTAGCGCTGGGCGCCTTTGCCTATGCGGGCCAGGTCTGTATCCGGGTGCAGCGGGTGCTGGTGCACCGGCCGATCTACCAGCAATTCGTGGACAAGTTCGTCGCGGCCAGCGCCGCGCTCCCTACCGGCGATCCGATGAACCCCGCCACCGTGGTGGGGCCGATGATTGACCGGGCCGCCGCCGACCGGGTCCAGGCCTGGACCGCCGAGGCGGTCAAGGCCGGCGCGCAGGTCCTTCTCGCCGGCCGGCGTGACGGCTCCGTCCTCACGCCTTGCGTGCTGGCGGGCGTGCCGCGGGACGCCAAGGTCTCCTGCCTGGAGGTGTTCGGCCCGGTCACGGTGATGGCGCCCTACCAGACCTGGGAAGAGGCCCTGGCGATGGTCAACGACTCCACCTTCGGCCTCCAGGCCGGAGTGTTCACCCAGGACACGGGCCGGATCTTCCAGGCGTTCAAGGAGCTGGAAGTGGGTGGGGTGATCGCCAACGACTTCCCGACGCTCCGGGTTGACAACTTCCCCTACGGCGGCGTCAAGGATTCGGGCTTCGGCCGGGAGGGTGTGCGGTACGCGATGGAGGAGATGAGCGAGCCGCGGATGCTGGTGGTGAATCTGGGGAAGTAGGCGGTTGGGCGGTTAGGCGATTGGGCCTACGTCAACGAGTCGATCTGCAGTTCGTGCTCTCCCGCCAGATCAAACACCGCCCGGGTGCCCCCCAATGGTTCCTCATCAATCCGGATTCCCGTCGGCGCGAGTTCTTCCAGCCACACGGTCAGGCGGAGTCGCGGACCTTGGGTGCGGCCGGCCGTGAGGGTGTAGCCCGAGGCACTCCGCCGCACGCGCAGGTCCAGGCTGGTGGTGCCGATACGCAAGCCGAGCAGCGCCATCTCCCGCCATTGCGGCTCGAGGAGAGGGGCGAGGTGCAGCCCGCCCGCCGGCGCGTCGGGCCAGAGTCCCCACAGCCGTTCGATCACCTCTCCCACCACACTCAGGCCCACAAGCTCTTCGGGGCGGCGACGCGGCGTCGGGCGCAGCGGCACGGAGGGGTCGAGCCCGGTGAGCCCGGACCGGTAGCGATCGAGGAAGGCCTCGTCGGCGGTCCAGGCACGGAACCCGATGAGCAGCCGGCCCAGGTCGGGGACCAGGCCCGGCGCGACCTCGCCGATCTCGCGGGCGCGGGCCAGGGCGCGGAGGAGATCCTTCGCCGCCTCCCGCTCGCCCTGGGCCAGCAGGGCCACCGCCGCCTCGCAGGCTTCCCGGTGCAGCGGACCATCGCCGAAACCGCCTTCGCTCCGCCCCCGGGCCAGCGCGGCCTGCACCAGACCCTCGAGAAAATCATTCGCCCGCTCCCACCCTTCCGCGAGGGCGTGAGCGGGCGCAAGGAACTTCGTCCGCAGCACGGCCGGATCAGCCGAGCGCGCGGAGCTGCCCGAGGAGTTCGCTGTTCTCCCGCTTGAAGCCGCCGTGCTCCTCCACGTGGGTCCAGCGCACCTTTCCCTCTCCGTCGATCACCACGTACGCCCGCTGCGCGCTGAATTTCGCCTCGTTGAGCACTCCGTAGGTCCGGCTCACCTCGCGGCGAAAATCACTGAGCAGCTCCACCCCGATGCGCTCCTGCGCCTTGTAGGCCTTGAGCGACGGCACCGCGTCCACGCTGATCGGGAGCACCACCGTCCCGGTCTTCTCAAACTCCGCGAACTCATCGGTGAAGCCGCACAGCTCGGCGGTGCAGGTCTTGGTGAAGGCGGCCGGAAAGAACGCCAGCAGGACCTTCTTCCCGCGGAGCGTCGACAGGGTCACGTCGGTGCCGGCGGTGGAGGCCAGCGTGAAGTCGGGAGCCGGGGTACCGGCGACGGGGATGGGCATAGGAGGCGGTTAGGCGGTTGGACGGTTGGTGTTGGCCGAAAGACCGGCCATCCGGCGCGGCCCGGGGACGCATGGTCCGGAGGTCGGACCGTCAGTGTCCGGTCCCAGACCGGAGGACCATGCGTCCCTGGGCCAAGCCGGTCGTTGGGCGATTAGGCCGATTAGGCCGGCTTCGAATCGCCCAATCGCCCAATCGCCTAATCGACCTACTTGCCCTCGAACCGGCGCCCGACGTCGGTCCAGTTCACCACGTTCCACCAGGCGGCTACGTAGTCGGGACGGCGATTCTGGTACTTGAGGTAATAGGCGTGCTCCCAGACGTCGCAGCCGAGGAGCGGCACCTTTCCCTCCATGATCGGGCTGTCCTGGTTGGCGGTGCTGTAGACCTCGATGCTGCCGTCCTTCTTGCGGGCCAGCCAGCCCCAGCCGCTGCCGAACCGTGTAGTGCAGGCCTTGGCAAAGGCCTCCTTGAACTTGTCGACTCCACCGAAGGTCTTGGTGATCGCCTCGGCCAGTTTGCCGGTGGGCTCCTTGGCGCCGCCGGGCGCCATGATCTCCCAGAACAGGGTGTGGTTGGCATGGCCGCCGCCGTTGTTGCGCACCGCGCCGCGGATCGCCTCCGGCACGTCATCCAGGCTGGCGATCAGCGCATCGACCGTCTTGGCCTGAAGTCCGGCGTGGCTCTCGAGGGCGGCGTTGAGATTGTTCACGTAGCCGGCGTGATGCTTGTCGTGGTGGATCCGCATGGTCTGTTCATCCACGTGCGGTTCCAGGGCGTTATAGGCATAGGGCAATGCGGGCAGTGCGTGCGGCATATCCATACTCCTCATGAGCGAGCCGAGGTGGCGAAATCCGATGAGCGAATTCGGAGTATATCACCGCGGCGCATCGTGTGCCACGGTGCCGGGTTCGGAACGGTGTAGTCGGCCCCAAGCCCCACCGGAAAGCGCTCACCGTTTCCATAGCAGAAAGCAGCCGCCGAAGGTGGTCAGCGCCGTATACACGGCTTCCGCGCCGAGCCCGCCGGCAAGCACCGGGACGAGCAGGAGCGCCACCGCGACGGCCATGCCCTGCACCAGCAGCCGCCCCCGAGCATTCAACATCCGCCCGGACGCGACCAGCACCGCATGACCGCGCATCGCTCCGGCCGCGGCGGCGAGTCCGAGCCCGCACCAACCCGCCACCGTGGCACCACTCAGCATTCCAAGTGCGGCGAGCGCCGTGAGCGCTTCGGCATCACGCCGGGTGAACAGGGCATGCATCATGGCCAGCGTGACCAGGAGATACAGCAGCGGCTGCCAGTGCGTCAGGCCGTTCGGAACCGCGGCCGCGGCCACCCGCACCAGCAGCGCGCCACCGGCCAGCGGGGAGAGCGGGCCGAACCGGGTCTTGTGAAAGGGGAAGAGGCCGAGTAGCGGCCAGGCCGCCAGGGTAAGCGGCAGCGCCACCGCGATCTCGAAGGCCTCGCTGTAAGGGGCCTCTGCCAGCGCGGCGAGCGTCAGCGGTGCACTGCCCGCCACGGTGTTGAGCGCGTACCAACTGCCGAGCAGCAGCAGGATCGTGATGCCCTGACCGAACTGCAGCGCGCCGCCTTCCAGCCGCCGGTCCAGCAGCGCCCCGGCAATCGCCGCGAGGATTACCCCGAGTCCGACCAGATGGAGGTGCGGAAGCAGCAGCACGAGCACCGCGCATGCGGCGTGCACCGTCAGCAGGGTGGCGGCGCCGGAATCACTCGACGGCCAGGGCGCGGACCCAAGACCCAGGGAGGCCGGCTCGGCGGGATCGGCCCGGTGCCACCACGCGAGCGCGATCAGCACAAGGCCGAGCAACAGGAGCCCCAGATCGACGGCCACAGCGCCCAACCGCTCGCCGCCACCGACCTGCCACCCGGCCGCGGCCAGGGCGATCAGCAGTACGCCGGCCAGGGCCCGACGCCGCGGTTCGGAGACAGGTCGGGTCACGGCTACCAGAGCAGCGGCGGCGGGTAGGAGGACGGCAACGGTGATAACCATGGCCATGACTGTAATGGCGCGCGGAACCATCCGCACTGCCGCCCTTACCGCCCCTACCGCTCCTACCGCTGCGGTGTCACCAGCGAACTCACCACGCCGGCGTGATCCGAGGGCCAGATCGGGAAGAACGGCCCGGGGACTTTCTCGCTGGGCTCGAGGCCGATCCGCTGCACATTGCCGATCACGGGCCGGGCATCGAGACCGGTGCCGCGGGCCCAGACGTAGTCGATCCGCTGATCGAAGGCTTCCACCGGATTGGACAGGTCTTCCGCGTGGCAGCAGGTGAACCCCGACCGATTGGGCCGGAGGGCGCCCCACACATCCGTGAACCCGGCGCCGGCCAGCACCTGGTACATCGGTGAGCCGGGATCGTCGTTGAAATCGCCCAGCAGCACGGCGGGGCTGGTGCTGCCCAGCACCGTGGCGATCTCGGTCGCCTGTGCGGCGCGCAACAGATCGAGCCCGGGCGCGCGGCCGGATTCGAGGTGGGTATTGAGCACGGTGTAGTCACGCCCTTCAACCCGGACGCTGGCGGCGACGTAGCCGCGGATGATCGTGACCCCGGGTGCCACAACGCCGATGTTGAACTGGAAGTTCTGGGCCGCGAGCACTCCGTTCAGGGCGACACGCCGGCTATCGATCAGCAGGGCGTCGAAGTCCATCAGGCTCACCCCGGGCAACGGTGCCGCCGTGGTGTTCTGGACGGTGGCGACCACGGTGTAGTCCAGGCCGCGAGCGGCCAGCAACGCCTGTAGTGTGGCCAGGAAGTCCTGATGAATCACCGGGGCCGGGATGCCCAGCCCGGTCAGATCCACATCGAGCTTGGAGACCTCCTGGAGGCCGATCACGTGCGGGCGATAGCGGGCGATCTCGTTCACCATGGCGGCGGCCCGGGTGGGGAAGTCGGTGGCCTGGACCACGGCGATGGCGCCGAGCAGGGCGGGCAGATCGTCGGTGGGATCGGGGGTGGCCAGCGCGCCGATCACCCGATCCACGTCGGCGCCGATGTACATGTTCCGCGTCATGACGGTCAGGCGGGACTCCCGCCGGGCCAGCGCCTCGGGTACGCGCCCGGCGGCGCCGGGATCGCTCGGCGTCAGGGGGGTGTCGGGGGCGCAGCCGACGGCGAGCAGCACCCCAGTCAGCAGAAACAGCGAAGTCGTCCGGCGCATCGGTTCCTCCTTTGTCGGGGTCACGATCAGGATCCGGGCCGGGGACGGCACGGGAATGTGGCAGAGATACCCCGCCGCACCCGGCTACGCCAGAAGAGAGGACGGTGCGGTCAAGTGGGGATCAAGAGGGGGGGGCGGACCGCCGGTCACGCCGCGCAGCAGCTCAGCTTGTCAACGTCCCGGTCAAACGTCTGCGCCGCCAGCTTGATCCCTTCCGACAGGGTGAGATACGGATGGAAGGTGGAGGTGAGATCCTCCACGGTGAGCCCGAACCGGATCGCCAGCGCCGGCTCGGTAATCATCTCTCCCGCCTCGGCGGACAGGATCTGCGCACCGAGAATCTTCCGGGTGCCTGCGTCGGCGACCAGCTTGATGAAGCCGCGAGTGTCGTGAGCGGCTAGAGACCGGGCGACGAACTCCATCGGTAGGCGGGTTACGAGTGGCACGATGCCCCGTGCCCGAGCCGCGGCCTCGGTAAGGCCCACCGTCGCGACCGCCGGATCGGAGAACGTCACACTCGGCACGGCCGTGAGATCGTAGCGTCGCGCCTCGCCACCCAGGGCGTTCTCCGCCGCGACCGCCCCTCCGTACGCCGCGACATAGACGAACATCGGCTCCCCGACCACGTCTCCCGCCGCGTACACACCGGGCACGCTGGTCTGGAGATGCTGGTCGACACAGATCTCCCGGCGATCACCGAGGGCCACACCGGCCGCCTCCAGGCCGAATCCGGAGGTTCGCGGACGGCGGCCGGTCGCGACCAGGAGCTGGTCGCCCACAAGGGTCTCGGCCTTGCCACCCCGCGTGATCCGCACGCGGTAGCGATCCGGACGGTCCACCCGTTCGACGCTGGTCTCGGTTCGCACATCGACCCCTTCGGCCCGCAGGTATTCGGTCAGGCCATTGCCGATCTCCGGATCCTCCCGGGTCAGCAGCCGGTCCTGCCGCGCCAGAATGGTCACCCGGACCCCAAGCCTGGCGAACATCTGCCCCAGTTCCACCGCCACGAAGCCGGCACCTATTACGATCAGGGACTCCGGGAGGCGCTCCAGTGCCATGGCGCTTGTGCTATCGAGGTGTCCCGCCTCCGCCAGACCCGGCAAGTGAAGCGGATGGGGTTCGGCCCCGGTGGCCACGAGCAGTTTCTGGGCGGTCAGGATCCGGCCGTCATCGAGCTGCACCTCGCGGGCAGGCGTCAGCGTGCCCCGTTGCTGAAAGAGCGTGACCTGCTCATAGGCACGCAGCACGTCCGAGTACTTTTTCTGGCGGAGCCTGGCCACCAGGGCGTCCTTCTGTGCCCGAACGCGGTCCCACTCCGGCAAACCGTCACCGACTGGAATGCCCGCGAAGCCGTGGCCAGAGCGACGATGCCGGGCCTCCGCGGCGCGAATCAGCGTCTTGCTCGGCACACATCCCACATTGACGCAGGTGCCGCCCAGCGTCCCCCCCTCGACCATGGCGATCCGGGCGCCCAGCTCCGCGCCCCGGATCGCCGCCGCGAACGCCGCGGAGCCACCGCCAACGATCACCAGATCGAAATCGGCTGCTGACCCGTCGAGCGAGCCGCTCATCGGGTGCCCGGCTGGCTGGGTGGTTCGATCACTCGGGCGCCGTATCCAGTGAGTCGCGTCAGGTGGGCTGCGATCCTGGCCGGGGTGACCTTGGCCGGATCGTACCGGACCACGCCGAGGCTGTCGTCGAGCGTCACGGTCGCATCCAGGACGCCAGTCAGCTTCTTGAGGGCGACCCTCGCGGTGACCGGACAACTTCCGCAGGTCATGCCAGAGATGTGGAGCCTGGTAGTGGCGGTATCCGTGGGCACCGGAGCCGCCGCGAGGGTCTGCGCCGCCGCGGGGGTCACGCCACGATCGCAGATCGGGCAGACCACAGACGCGCCCACCAGAGCAGCGGTGGCGGCGGCAAGCAGTCGGATTTGGCCAATCATCGGAGCCTCCTCAGGAGAAAACGTATCTGGACCACCAGGGAAACGACCCGAACACCAGCGCCAGCACGGTGGCGGTCCAGAGCATGATTCGCATGCGGCGCCTGGTCCGCGGATCGGCGCAGGGCTTCCCCGGCACGCAGGCGTCCCGGTCCTCCTCACGCAGCCAGTAGAACCCCCCGCCCAGCGAGAGCGCCGTGCCCACCAGGAAGTAGGGCCGCAGGGGCTCGAACGTCGCCGAGAGCCCTGCACCGGAGAGGCCCAGCAGCACAGCCACGAGCGGACCGGCACAGCAGAGCGCAGAGGCCACGGCTGCGGTGGTGGCGCCCAGGGCGGCGAGAGTGGGTTTATGCATCGGTCACTGGCTCCTCCAGAGCTTCGAGAACGGGGCACTCGGCGGTCGGGGCCCGGGCGGCGCAGGCCTCCACCAGGTTTTCCAGGATCTTCTTCAGGTTCTCCAACTCACGCACCTTCTGGCGCACGACCCGGATCTTCTCGGCTGCACGCCGGGAGACCTCGTCGCACGCGGCACCATGACGGACCTGCAGCGCCAGCAGGTCGGTGATCTCCTCCAGAGTGAACCCCAGCTCCTGGGCCCGCTTGATGAACCGGATGCGGGGCACCACCTCGGGCGGATACTGCCGATACCCCGCCGCCGTCCGCTCCGGCGCGGTCAGCAGCCCCCGGCGCTCGTAGTACCGAACGGTCTGAACGTTCACTCTGGCCTGGGCAGCGACCTCCCCTACCCTCATGGCTCGCCTCTCCGTCCAAGTCCACGATAAACCCTGTACCATAGTATAGGGTCAAGGGGGTGTCCTACATCTTCATCATCCCCCCGTGCCGCTCGAGCATCCGCCCCATCCGCCCGATGTGTGCCTGCATCCGGCCCTGCAGCGCGGCTCCCGACAGCCCCGGCAGGTCGGCTAAATCCTGCCGGAGGGAGTCGCCCAGGGCCGCCCACGCCGCGTCGGGCGCCATGTGCATCCCGCGCATGTCGGCGCCCATCGCGTCCATCATGCGTGAGGCCAGATCCTGGTGTGCCGCCATCATGGCGAGCATCTGCGCCGGCGTCGCCCCCGCGAGCGAGTCCAGGTGGGCCCGCATCGCGGGTATCATGTCCACGCCCTGCATCGCCATCTGCATGCCGCCCATGCCGCCGGCGTCCGCCGGCGGCACCTCGGTCTTCTTGCCGCACGCCGAGAGCGTCACCACAGCCATCGCCAGACCTGCGTAGAGTGCGCGCATCGCTCGTTCTCCCCTTCGAGGTTGAGGTGCTTCCTGCAGATTCTCTATGCCGGACGGAGCCCCCGCCGGCGCCAAATGTAGTAAATCACCGGAATGACCACGAGGGTGAGCACCGTCGAGGTCACCATTCCCCCGATCATCGGCGCGGCGATCCGCTGCATCACCTCGGCACCGGTCCCATGCGCCCACAGCGCCGGCAGGAGACCTAACATGATGGCCGCAACAGTCATCAGCTTGGGCCGGAGGCGGTTGACGGCACCCGCCTCGATGGCCTGGACCAGGCCGGCCAGCGTGGGCGCCTGCCCGTCGCGTGTAAGGTCGTCCCACGCATGATCGAGGTACAGCAGCATGACCACGCCGGTCTCGGCGGCGACCCCCGCCAGGGCGATGAACCCGACCGCCACGGCAATGGAGAGGTTGAAGTCGAGCAGCCACATCGCCCAGACGCCGCCGATCAGCGCAAACGGCAGCGACAGCATCACGATCGCGGTCTCCGCCAGCGTGCCGAAGGTGAGATAGAGCAGGAGGGCGATGAGCCCCAGCGTGAGCGGGACGACCACCTCGAGCCGGGCCTTGACCCGCTCCAGCGCCTCATACTGCCCGCTCCACTCGAGGCGGTAGCCCGCGGGGAGCGTCACCTCCCGGGCCACGATCGCCTGGGCCTCCGCCACGTAGCCGCCGACGTCCCGGCCCCGCACATCAATGGAGACCAGGTCGTAGAGCTGCCCGTTCTCGCTGCGGATCATCGGCGCCCCGGGCGCAAAGCCGATGCTGGCGACCTGCGCCAGCGGCACCTGCAGACCGCCGTTCATGCCGCTGACCAGCAGCCGCCCGATGCGCTCGGGGCTGTCCCGGAAGTCCCGGGCGTAGCGCACCTGCACCGGGTAGCGCTCCCGGCCCTCGACGGCAGTCGTGACCTGGTCTCCGCCGAGCGCCATGACCACGGTCTCCTGCGCATCGGCCGTGGTGAGCCCATACCGCGCCAGCGCCTCGGGATCGGGCCGGATATCCAGATACCGTCCACCGAAGGAGCGCTCGGCGTAGATGCTCGCCGTCCCGCGGACCGACGAGAGCGCACCCTCGATCTCCTGGCCGATCCGCTGGATGACCTCCAGGTCGGGTCCGAAGATCTTCACGCCCAGCGTGGTGCGGATGCCGGTGGAGAGCATGTCGGTGCGGTTCTTGATCGGCATGGTCCAGCTGTTGACCGCGCCGGTGATCCGGAGTTGCCGGTCCATCTCCGCCACCAGCCGGTCCTCGGTCATCCCGGGCCGCCACTGGTCGCGCGACTTGAGATTCACCGTGGTCTCGACCATGGAGATCGGGGCCCAGTCGGTCGCGGTGCTGGCGCGCCCGGCCTTGCCCCAGACCGACGCCACCTCCGGAAAGCTCATCAGGATGCTGTCCTGCACCCCGAGCAGGCGCCGCTGCTGGGTCAGCGAGACGCTGGGCAGGGTGTTGGGCATGTACATCAGGCTCCCCTCCCGGAGCGGAGGCATGAACTCGCTGCCCAGCCGGGTCAGGGGGAGCAGGCTGACCACCAGGAGCAGCGCGGCCAGCCCGAGCACGGTGAGCCGCCAGCGGAGTGCCCACCGGAGCACTGGTCGGTACAGCGCGGCGGCCCAGCGGTTGAGCGGATTGGACAGCTCCGGCCGGATGTGTCCCTTCACGAAGAACCCCATCAGCACCGGCACCAGGGTCACCGACAGGAGCGCCGCGGCCGCCATGGCAAAGGTCTTGGTCAGCGCCAGCGGCCGGAACAGTCGGCCCTCCTGGTCCTCGAGGGTGAATACCGGAAGAAAAGACAGGGTGATGATCAGCAGCGACATGAACAGCGCCGGGCCGACCTCCCGGGATGCGGCCAGCACCCGGTCCCAGTGGGGCCGATCCGGCTCGTGCTCGATGTGCTTGTGCAGGTTCTCGACCATCACGATGGCCGCGTCGATCATCGCGCCGATGGCAATGGCGATGCCGCCCAGCGACATGATGTTGGCGTTGATCCCCATCCACCGGATCAGGGTGAGCGCGGCCAGGATCCCCAGCGGCAGAGTCACGATGGCCACGAGCGCGCTGCGCAGATGCAGGAGGAAGACGGCGCACACCAGCGCCACGATGACCGACTCCTCCAGCAGGGTGCGGAGCAACGTCTGGAGGGAGCGATGGATCAGGTCGGTGCGGTCGTAGGTGGTGACGACGTGCACCCCGGGTGGCAGGGAAGGGCCCAGCTCCGCCAACCGGGCCTTGACCCGGGAGACCACGTCCAGGGCATTGGCCCCGATACGCATCACGACGACGCCACCGACTGCCTCCCCGGTGCCGTTCAGTTCGGCGATGCCGACTCGGAGATCCGAGCCGAGGGTCACGTCGGCCACGTCTCCCACCCGGACCGGGCGGCCGCCCTGCCCCACCATCACCGCGACACTCGCGATGTCCTCGACCCCGCGGAAGTAGCCCAGGCCGCGGATGGCGTAGTCGCTGCCCGCCACCTCCACGGTGCGGGCGCCGACGTCCTGGTTGGCGGTGCGCACCGCCTGGGTGACCTGTCGCGCCGTGACGCCGTACGACTGGAGCCGAGTCGGATCGAGGAGTACCTGGTACTGCCGCACAAAGCCGCCGACGCTCGCCACCTCGGCGACCCCCGGCAGTCCCTGCAATGCGTACCGTAGCTGGAAGTCCTGGATTGAGCGCAGTTCGGCGGGCGACCGGCCGGGACCCTGGACGGCGTACTGGTACACCCAGCCCACGCCGGTGGCATCGGGCCCCAGCTCGGTGCGGGCCCCGGCGGGCAGTCGCGACTGCACGGCGCTCAGCCGCTCGAGCACCCGGGAGCGGGCCCAGTAGAGGTCGGTGCCTTCCTGGAAGATCACATAGACAAACGCCGTGCTGAACATCGATTGCCCGCGGACCACCTTCACCTTGGGGACGCCCAGTAGCGCGGTCACCAGCGGATAGGTGACCTGGTCCTCCACCACCTGCGGCGCCTGTCCGGGGTAGTCGGTGTAGACGATCACCTGGACGTCGGACAGGTCGGGGATCGCGTCCACCGGCATGGAGCGCACATGGAGTGTGCCGGCCACCAGCAGGGCCAGGGCCGCGACGGCAATCAGTCCACGGCGGGAGAGCGACCAGGCGATGAGCGCGGCGATCATGGCGCATCCCCGGCGGGCTTGACCATGCCGCCCATCTCGAGACCCATGCCCATCTGCAGCATGAGCCCCTGCATGGCAGCCGCGAGGTTGGACTCGGAGTCGAGCAGGTAGGTGGCCGAGGCGACGACTTCATCACCCAGCTTGAGTCCGCTCCGGATCTCGATGAGCGAATCCCCCCGCGCCCCCACCGTGACCTCGCGCGGCAGGAAGGTGCCGTCGCCGCGGTTGACGAACACCAGGTTGCTGGTGCCGGTGGGCAGCACCGCTTCCAGGGGCACCGCCAGGACGACCTGCGCCGCGGGCGACAGCTCCACCGAGGCGTACATCCCGGGCCGGAGCTGCCCGTCGCGATTGGCGACCTCGACCCGGGCGGTGAGCGTCCGGGTCTGCTCATCCACGTTCGGCTGGATGAAGGTGACCCGGCCCGGATAGCGGTGCCCGGGCAGCGCCGTGACCGACAGGGTCACGGGCGTGCCCACGCGAACCATCGGCACATCCATCTCGAACACGGCGACATCGACCCACAGCTCAGTGCGATCGGCGATCAGGAAGAGATTGTCCCCCGCGTGAATCGCCTGCCCGTCGGTGACCATCTTCTCGGCGATCTCGCCGGACCGCGGCGCGCGAAGCTGCAGCGTGCGCCGGGCCTGGCCGCTCCGCTCCAGCTCGACCAGCTCCTGCTCCGGGATATCCCAGAGGGAGAGGCGGCGGCGGGCGGCGGCGGTGAGCGACGAATCGCCCAGTCGCCGGGCCGCCAGGTACTCCTCCTGGGCGCTGACCAGTTCCGGGGAATAGATCGCCAGCAGCACGTCGCCGGCCCGCACCGGCTTGCCGACGTAATCGGCCGAGAGCTGCTCGACCCAGCCGCTGATCCGCGCGTTCACGTAGACGCGCCGGGGCTCGGCGTAGCGCAGCGCCCCGGCCAGCCGGATGCCCTGGCGGACCGGGCGGTTGGCGGCGCGGGCAAAGCCGATCCCGAGCCGCGCGGCAGCGGGACGGTCGAGGGCCACGCCGGAGTCGCCGGTCATGTTCATGCCGGCCATGTCGCCGCCGGTCGCGGGCGCCGGCTTGCCGCATCCGGCAAGGACCAGGGTCAGAACGGCCGCCGCTGCGGCGCCGAGAGGGGTTCGATTACGTGTACGCGGCATCATGGCGCAGGCTCCGGCTCGAGCAGCTGCTCGAGCATGACGAGATGGGTCAGGTGCTCGGCCGCCACTCCGGCGGCTTCGAGTTCGGCGCGATAGCGGGCGTCCTCTGCGGTGAGCACGCTCTGGAAGTCGGTCTGGCCGGTGCGATAGCTGCGGAGGGCAGCGTCCACCCCTTCGCGGGTGAGCGGCAGCACGCGCTCCACCAGAAGGCTGAGTCGGGCCGCGCCGGCCCGGGCATCGGCCAGGGTGCGCTCCAGGTCGGCGGTGAGGGCGGCCTGCTCCTCATCCAGCCCGCGCTGGGCCGCCTCCGACTCGATGCGGGCGGCCTGGGCCAGCAGCCGCTGCTTCCGGCCGGACCAGAGCGGAACGCGAATGCCCACGAAGGCTGAGAAGAAGTCGGCACCGAGCGGGCGGGCGCCGTAGCGGGTGGTGATCTCGAAGTCTGGCCGGGCCGTGAGCGCCTCGGCCCGGGCGGTCTGGTCCGCCGCTTCGATGACGGCGCGACGGACACCGAGCCGGGGATGCGAGGCCAGCGGATCCGCCAGCGCCAGATGGACGGTGTGTTCGGCCTGGACGTTGAGCACGAGCGCGGCCACCGTATCGGCGGCGATGGGGGCCACCGCGAGTTGCTCCGGCCCGCGGATGCCGCGGACGGCGCGCAGGTCGGCCCGGAGGCCGGACTCCTCCCCGGCGAGCGCCGCCTCTTCGGTCTCGAGCCGGGCCAGGGCGACGCGGGCCTGCAGCGGGTCGCTCTGCGGCACACTCCCGGTCCCGTACCGCGCCGTTGAGATCTCGACCGCGCTTTGGAGCAGCGCGCGCTGCCGGACCAGCGTCTCCCGGGCCGCCACGATGTAGCGCAGGCGGTAGTACAACAGGGCGATGCGTACGGCGAGGTCCCGGCGGAGCATGGCGGTCTCCGCCGTGGCGCCGCGGGCCATGGCGCGGGCGGCCCGGGTCTGGGCGCCGAGTGTCCCGGGCCAGGGAAACTGCTGGGTGAGCTGGATATCCACTTCGGTGAAGTCGCTCTCCCGGAAGCCGAAGCGTGGCAGGGTGAGGTCCATGACCCCGACGTTCAGCATGGGATCGGGGAGCGCGCCGGCCGGCCGGATGCGGGTGGCGGCGGCCCGAGCGAGCGTGGCGCTTCGGAGCACCGCCGGAGCCACCGTGGCCGCTTCCGCGGTGAGGCGATGGAGCAGGGTGTCACCCCGGACCGGGATCTGGGCCGCAACGGGGGCCGGCGCGCAAGGCGCCACGACCGCCACGGTCACGAGAGTCCACAACGTTCGAGTCATTGGTTCCTCGGCAGTGAGCGGTGGAGCAACGGCCGACGGCGCCGCTGCTCCACCCACTCAATCGGTGGTCGGTTACCTGCCGGGAGTCTCGAGCAACTGGACCGCCCTGGCCTGCTGATCGGGCGTCAGCAGGGCCAACGCCCGCCGGAACGCCTCGGCGGCGGTGGTCCTTGTCCGCATGGACCGGGGGACGGACTTGCCTGGGGCGGCCGGCCGGGCCCGGCCGCGTTCGTCGTGCAGACGGCGGGACAGCGCGGTGAGTTGGGTGACCTGAAACGGCTGCAGCGCGAGGGCTTCCCGTCCGGCGAGCAGCCGATCGACCACTACGGCAGCGGGAGCGGACTTGAGATTCGCCGGCAGCCGGTACTCCTGGGCCACGGCGACGTGCACCGTCAGCGCCAGGGCCAGCGCGCTGAGGGCAAGAGAGCGGATACGCATAGGACGACATCTCCCAATCGTGAAGTCGAATGGCCGGCGGACAGGGCGTCCGCACGTGTGGCCTGACCCGGGCGCACACGCGCCGGGCCTATTGTGGCTGGAACTCGACTTCAGATGATGGGAGGGGGGAGCAGCGGGGCGATCGGATCGCCTGGGATCAGGGTGGCGGGAGTGAAGAAGTTGGCGCGAACGGGCTGGGGGCTCGCGGTCATCTGCGCCACCTCCGCCGGCACCATCGGGGCGGCCGGGGCACAGATGGCCATCAGGACACAATCCGGCGAGGAACCGGACTGGGGCGCCTGATCGTGCTGCGGTATGCCGGGCATCGGCATGCGACACTCTGACCCGGAATGGTCCGCTGCGTGCAGACACAGCCCTGCCCCGACGAAGGGGCCGAGCTGAGCCAGCAGCAGGAGGACGCCGAGAAAGTGCCGCATGTCGAGAGTGTACCTTGTTGCTCGAGATCAGTCAACGGCCGCCGGGAACTCGGCCCGGCTTTGGGCCGGAACCGGTCCGCCCGGGGCCTGCTGGCTCCCGAACAACCAGTACAGCGCCGGCAAGACCACCATGTTGAGTGCCGTGGCGGACAGGAGGCCGCCAAGGATCACAATTGCCATCGGCGACTGCAGCTCGTTCCCCGGCTTGCCTCCACCCACCGCGAGCGGAATGAGGGCGAGGCCCGCGGTGAGCGCGGTCATGAGGATCGGCGACAACCGCTCCAGCGATCCCCGCACCACGGCCTCCCGGAACGGCACGCCGTCCGCCAGCAGCCGCTGGTAGTGGGACACCAGCAGGATCCCGTTCCGGGTTGCGATCCCGAACAAGGTGACAAACCCGACCAGGGAGGCGATGCTCACCACCCCGGTGGTCAGCAGGACGGCGGCGACCCCTCCGATGAGCGCCAGCGGCAAATTGGCCATGATGAGCACGGCGGTCCGGCCGGAGCGGAACTCGCTGAACAGGATCAGGAAGATGAGCGCAACAGCGATCAGCGAGAGCGCCAGGATGGTTCGGGTGGCTTCTTCCTGGCTCTCGAACTGCCCGCCATACGACACGTGGTATCCGGCGGGCAGGGTGACGGTCTCGGCCACCCGCCGCTCGATTTCGGCGACAGTACTCCCGAGGTCCCGGCCACTGACGTTGGCCTGGACCACGATCTTCCGCTGCACATTCTCCCGGGAGACGGTATTCGGGCCGCGATCCACGACGATGTCCGCCAGTTGCGAGAGCGGCGCCCGCACTCCGATCGGAGTATCGAGCATGACGTTGGCGATCGCCTCCGCACTCGACCGCAGCGCGGCCGGAAAGCGCACCACCAGGTCATAGCTCCGGCCCTCCTCCAGCACCGACGAGGCCACTTCACCATTGAACGCCACGTCAATCGCCTCGGCCAGGTCCCCCACCGTCATCCCGTACCGGGCCAGCGCCAGACGGTTGCCCCGGATGCGGAGCTGGGGCACGTCGATTTGCTTGTCCAGCTGCAGGTCCACCACGCCGGGAATCCCGGTCATCGCGTCGCGCACCCGGCCGCCGACCTCTCGCAGCTGGTAGAGATCCGGGCCGAAGATCTTCACCGCGATGTTGGCGCGGGTGCCCGAGAGCATGTGGTCGATCCGGTGACCGATCGGCTGGCCGATGGTCACACTGGTCCCGGGGATGGCGGCGAACTGGTCTCGCAGGTCGGCGAGCGCCGGGTCCTTGTCGATGTCCGGCCTGAGGGTGACATCAATTTCCCCCGCGTTGACCCCCTGGGCATGCTCGTCGAGTTCCGCCCGGCCCTGGCGCCGGTCGGTGTTCACGACCGCGGCGTTCGCCAGCAGGATCTCCTCGACCCGCTTGCCGATGGCATTCGACTCATCCAGCGAGGTGCCGGGCACCGTCACCACCGAGACCGTGAGCGCACCCTCGTTGAACTCGGGAAGAAAGGCGCTGCCGAGGAACGGGAGCACGGCCAGCGTGGCCATGAGGGCCAGCCCGGCGCCGGCGAGCACCAGTCTGGGACGGGCGAGGACCACGTCCAGGGTCGGGGCGTAACGCCGCTTGAGCCAGGTCACCAGCCGGCTCTCCGATTCCTCCTGGACGGCCTTGGAGTGCGGAAGCAGGTAGAGACACAGGACCGGTGTCACCGTGACCGCGACGACCAGCGATGCCAGAATGGACACCACGTAGGCGAAGCCCAGTGGCTGGAGCAGGCGTCCCTCCACGCCTCCCAGGAAGAACAGGGGCAGGAACACCACGATGATGATGAGTGTGGCGTTGACGATCGAGGCCCGGATCTCGCTCGAGGCCTCATAGATCACGGTGAGCGCCGGCTGCCGCTCCGTGTCGGGGCGGTGATGGTTCTCCTTCAGGCGCCGGAACACGTTCTCCACGTCGATGATGGCATCGTCCACCAGCGCCCCGATGGCGATCGCCATTCCGCCGAGGGTCATGGTATTGATGGTGATCCCCAGCACCTGCATGGCGAAGATGGCCACGACCAGCGACAGCGGAATGGCGATGATCGAGATGGCCGTCGCCCGCAAGTTCCACAGGAACAGCAGCAGGACCACCACCACGAACACCGCGCCGTCGCGGAGCGCCGCGATCACGTTCTCGATGGCCACGCTGATGAAGTCGGCCTGACGGAACAGCTCGGTGTGCACCGTCATCCCCTCCGGCAGGGTGCGTTGCACATCGGCCAGCTCCCGCTCCATCCGCGCGGTCAGCTCGAGCGTGTTGGCCCCGGGTTGCTTCTGCACGGCCAGCACCACGCCGGGTTTCGCGTTGACCGAGCCATCCCCGATCCGGGGTGCGGCCCCGACCACCACTTCGGCCACCTGGCCCAGCAGCACCGGGATTCCCTGCCGCACCGCGACCACGGTGCGGGCGATGTCGTCCACGTCCTGGATCCGCCCGATGCCGCGAATGACATATTCCTGCCCGCGATCCATGTACACCCCGCCGGAGGCGTTGGCGTTGGAACCGCGGGCGGCCGCCAGCACCTGACGGAGGGTCACCCCGGCAGCCAGCATGCGCGCCGGATCGGCCAGCACCTGGTACTGCTTGACCTCTCCGCCGATGGGAATGACCTGCGCCACCCCGGGCACGGCGAGCAGCCGGCGCCGGAGCGTCCAGTCCGCCACGCTGCGGAGTTCCTGGGGCGACTGGGGCCCGGTCAGGCCGATCATCATGATCTCGCCCATCACCGACGACACCGGCGCCAGCAGCGGGGCGGCGACGCCGGCCGGCAGGCTCCCCGCAACGGTCTGCAGCTTTTCCGAGACGATCTGCCGGTCGCGGAAGATGTCGGTGCCCCACTCGAACTCCACCCAGACCACCGAGATCCCCTGCGCGGTCGAGGACCTGACCCGCCGGACCCCGGTGGCGCCGTTTACGGCGGTCTCGATGGGGAAGGTCACCAGCGCCTCGACTTCTTCCGGCGCCATGCCGTGGGCTTCCGTGACCACGGTGACCGTCGGCGCCGTGAGGTCCGGGAACACGTCCACCGGCATCCGCGACGCGGTCCACCCCCCGGCGACGAGCAGGAGCGCCGCCAGGGCGAGCACGAGCACCCGGTTCCGCAGGGACCACGCGATGAGCTGGTTCAGCATGAGAGTAGCTCCTAGTGCTCGTGGCCGTGGGCGGGGACCGTGCTGGAGAGCGCCGCCAGGCGCACCTGATAGGCCGCTCCGGTCACCACCCGTTCCCCCGCGGTGAGACCGCTCGTGACCAGCGTGCGGTCGCCCTCACGACCTCCGAGCTGCACCTCGCGCTTCTCGAAGCGCTCCCCGTCCATCTGCACATAGACGATCGGCCGGCCATCCTCATCGAGGATCGCCGAGGTCGGGATGACCAGGCCCGTGATCCGCGCTCCGGTGCGGACCGCGCCGCGAGCGTTGGCGCCGATCTTGATGGACCCATCAGGATTCGCTGCTTCGTAGATGACGGGCACCGTGCGACTGAGCGAATCCAGCATGCTCCCAACAGACACGGCGCGCCGCGCCGCGTACTCGCGCGCCGAGCCCTCGAGCTGAAATGTGACCCCCGACCCGGCGCTCACCCGCCCGGCCTGGGCGGCCGGCACGTTGAGCTGCAGCCAGACGATGGAGGGATCCACCACTGTGAAGAGTTCGTCCCCGGCGCTCACCCGGCTGCCCGGCACCGCGGCACGGCTGGTCACGATTCCGCGGATTGGGGAGCGGATCGACACCTTTCCATCCGGCGTGAGGGTCCCCCCTCCCGTCAGTCCCGCCAGCGTCTCTTTGGCGACCTGCAGCCGGATCTTCGCCTCCTGCAGCCGGCGCTCGGGAATCGCCTCGGCCGTATAGAGGCGCTCCGCCCGGGCCAGCTCGGCTTCCGCCTCCCGCAGGCGGCCCCGCGCTTCGGCATAGCCGCTGCCTGATTCGCCCAGCACAGGCGTCAGGATCATCAGCACCTCCCCCTGGACAACCCGCTGCCCCGGCAGCGGCGCCCCGGCAAGGCCGCCCGCCTCCACCAGCCCGGCGATCGGTGCCGCGACCCGGGCAAGCCGGCCGACGGCGGGAATGATGCTCCCGGCCGCAGCGAACGACTCGGCCACCGTATCCAAGCGGGCGAACGCGGTCTGGAACCCCGCCGTCTTCCACTGCTGCTCTTTCAGGAAGGGAATGCCACCACCCCCGCCGTCCTCCTCCGGGACCTCGGCTTCCGCCGCGTAGACCCGCAGCCCCGGCACCGAGAGCACGTCCCGAGCCTGGGGGCTCTCGACTTCAATCGTGAGGTTCCAGACGCCGCCGCGGGGGAACGTCGGTGCCGGGCCGTAGATGCCGGGAGCGCGCGGCGCGTCCTGGGTGACGCTGAATCCCTCCCCGCCGCCCTCCGGCTCGAACCGGAGCACGATCGTCCCGGCGCGCAGCGGCGCGAAGTCGGGCAGGTCCGTCAGGTGGACGGCGAACTTTGCGGCCCGACCCACGATCAGTGCTGGATGCTCCATGAACAGCTCGGTCGAATCGGTCCAGAGCGTCACGGCGCCGCCCGGAAGACCCGGCTCCGAGGCGGGATCCGATCCCGCTCCGCGCCCGCACCCCTGAATCCCCGTCAGCGACAGCGCCGAGACCAGGGCAGCCACCGCGGTACCGCGCATGATGTTCCGATACATGGTCGCCGTCCTCACTGGAGTCGAAGGCCCACCGCCCGTTCGAGGGCAGCGCGCTGGATGATGTAGTCAGCCTGCAGGGATGCGAAGCTTGCCTCGGCTTCCTGATACGCACGCACGGCATCGAGCCATTCGAGCAGCAAGATCTCGCCCTCGGCATAGGCTGTTTCGGCCGCGGTCAGCGCCGCGCGCGCCTCGGCCCCGAGCTGGGGACGGAGCACCGCGAGCTGGATCTCGACCGACTGCACGCCCGCCCATGCCAGATCCACCTGCTGCGCGATCCGCCGCCGTAGTCCGGCGGCTTCCGCACCACGCTCGCGTGCGTCCGCCTGCAGGGCCTGCGACCCCGCCTGCTTTCGATCCCACAGGGGGAGGGGGAGCGAGAGCTGCAGCACAAATCCGCTGGCGGGCGATGGGTCGGTGCTTCCTTTTTCACGCTTGAACCCGATGCCGGCCGTCGGCGTCGGAAAGGCTTCACGGCGGAAGGCGCTCGCCTCCGCGCTGGCGGCGGCCACCTCGGCATCCACCGCCCGAAGTTCGGCGCGGGAACGCAAGGCCAGTGCGCGGAGGGAATCCCCCTGCACATCGAGCGCGGGGAGCGCCACCGAGTCGGAAAGTTGCTGGCCGAGCAACGCGCTCGAATCGGCGTTGCTGCTCAGGAGAACACCGAGCGCCAGGCGGGCATCGCGACTCTGGCGGAGCGCGTCGGCGTGGAGCGCCCCGTACCGGGCCGCCTCCAGACGGATGCGGCGATTGGCATACCCCGACTCGTCACCCTGGGCCAGCCGCTGTGCAGAGATCCGCTCCGCCCGCCCGAAGGCGGCGGCCGCTTCGGCGGCCCGCGCGGCACGCTGGTCCGCCGCCACGGCTACGGCATAGGCGCGGGTGACCCCGAACAGCACATCGGCCTCGAGCACCCGGAGACGCGCCATGGCCGCATCGTGCCGGTATCCGGCCGCGTTCTGGCGCGCTCCTCGCGGACCGAAGAAGTCGAGCCGCTGCTCGACCAGCCCGATGTGCTGCCAATCCGTGCGACCGGCGCGCGACGTCTGCTCGCGGGCGTAGGAGATGGTCGGATTCGGGAATGCGCCGGCCTGCCGCCGTCTGCTGGCGGCGGCCAGGACCGCTTCTCTCGCCGCCGAAAGATCGGGGCTGGCCTCGAGGGCCCGGGCGCGGGCCTCGTCCAGGGTCAGGACCTGCGCCGACAGCGCCGGCGCGACCAACACCCCGACGAGGTACAATGCCGCCCAATGTCGGTGCCAACTGGACGTAGTACGGTCCATATCGAAAACCCCCCGGAGAGCCGGATGAGTGCTGACCTCATGACCCGCTGTGCCCGGGAGACGGGCGAAGCAGGTACGAGCGAGCTGTTTCGCTGGGAAGTGCGTCGACGCGCAGGAACCAATGGCGCCGAGCGGAGACTACAGGAGGGGTGGAGCTCTGGGCTGGGAGGGAAGGTCCGGTTGCGGCCCCGCGCGCGCCTCAATGACCCGGGTCGGAGTAACCCGGACGTTGGAAGGTCCGATCCCGAGATGGACGGCCGCCGTGGGGAGTGCCAGCCCGATAGCGCTCAGCTTGGCGCAAAGCGGCGCGACCGGCGCAAACGTCGGGTGATCGTGGCCATGGTCATGGCCAACCTCGCCAACACCGGCTGGGATCGCGGGCACGACGTGATGCGCGTCTTCCGGTGCATGGACGTGAGCGAATGCGTGCGCCAGCTCCCAGGCAGGCCCGGAACCGGCGGCCAGCACGAACAGCGTAACAGTCCAGAAACGCAGGAGGGCGGAGCGCATCGCAGGAAAGGCTAACCGGCCCGGCCCATGCCGGAAAGGCCCGACGAGATATGCCCCGATGGCGCCCCCCCAGGCCTCAGTGTTCTGCGCCCTCCCGGTGCTCGTGGGCCGGGAGGGCCACGGAATCAGCCTCCGGCGCGACTCCGCCGGACGCCGGCATGGTGCCATGACCATGTCCCCCGCGCTCGCCGAGCACCCGTTCCAGCGTCTCCGTGGGCAGCCCGAGCGCGTGCCGGTACACGATCTCCCCGCCGAGGTAGGCCACCCCACCGATGCCGACCGCGCCAAGGATCCCGACCGCCGCCGCGACCCGGGAGAACGGGCGCCGCCAGCGCATGAGACCCACCAGCACCAGCACTCCGACGGCCGCGAGGGCGAGATTCCGGTGCAGCGTCATCAGATCGTGGGCGGTCTCGGAATGTTCGACCCGATCATAGGCCAGGAGGCCGCTGCCCACCGCCGCAGCCGCCCCGAGCAGTCCCAGCCACCACATCACCGTGGCAAACTCCCGCAGGCGGCGGTCCTGCTTCCCGGCGGCGACCGCATCCGCCAGCACCGCCAGCGGAAACGCGACGATGGGCAGGTGGATCATCAGCGGATGTCCGCTGTGCATCGGCAGACCGATCGTCATATCAGTTCCGCTGGTGCTGGTGTTGGTGCGGCGCCGGCGTCGCCTCGGCCGGCGCCTTGCGCGGGCCGGACATCATCTCTTCCATCAGGCGGCTCATCGCGGTGTCGGCCATGATCCGCTGGTGGAGCACCGGGTCGGCCATGATGCGACGATGCAGTTCCATCATCCGTTGCATGCGGCCCGCCATGGTGGTGTCCACAGCCGGCTCCGGAGCGCTCATGGCTTCGCCCTCTCCCATGCCGGGCATGGCACCCATCGCCCCATGGTCCATCCCCGCCATGCCTCCCATCGGGGGCTCGGCGCCGGCGGCGGGCGAGGCCGAGAGTATCCCGGTGGCCGGCCCGCCCATGACCGCCACGCCGCCCATCATCTCTCCCATGTTCCGCCACTCGTCCATCGTCATGAGGTCGCGGGTCGAGTCCTGCATCTGGTCCAGGGCGGTGTAGATCGCGTCCCGCTTGCCCGACGCCGGAATGGTGTCCGCGGCAAGAATGTCGGAGATGATGTCATGGGTCATGTGCAGGTTGTCGAAGATCACCGCCGCCCGCGGATGGGCGGCGCTGAACCGGGGCGCGATGGCCGCCGTCATCGGCATGACCTTCGGGAAGTGCCCGGGCGCCTCCCGGGTCATGGTCCAGAACCGGGCGATCGTCGCCTGCACGCCGGCCTTCTTTTCCGCCGGGGTCTGGCCTTCGATCAGCGGCTCGTACAGCCCCACCTGGAGCCAGTGATAGGCCCAGATGAGCCCGTTGAACTTCGGGTACTCCCGCCGGAAGACCTGGCTGAAGTACTGCTCGTCCATCAGGGCCATGGACTTGGGCCTGGCGCTGAACGCGAACCGCTGGTTGGAGAGGTAGTAATCGGTGACCCGCTCGATCAGCCGGTCCCGCTCTTCCGGCTTCAGGCGAGGATCGGCGTAGATGTCGTAGATCTGCCGGTGCAGGAGGTGGGCCCAGTCGAACATCATCTTGGCCCGCCAGGCCAGCTTGGCATACGCCGGCTCGATCGCCTCCTCGGCCACGGCGAAACGCGGCGGCCGCACCAGCAGGTCGGTGGTCAGGTAGTCGTACTGGCGCTGCTCCAGCTCCCGGTGGAGGTCGGCCGGACGGGTCAGCAGCTTCTCGTACAGGACGGCGTGGCCGTAGTCGAAGGCGTTGAACAGCCGGCCACCCTCGGGGTACTGCTTCAGGAACTGCCAGTTGAAGCTGCCGGGAAAGTAGAATTGCTCGTTGCGCTGGTCCTGGCCCTGGGCGGAACTCGCCACCAGGAAGAGGGCCGCGAGGGCGTAACGGAGGGATGCGGTGCGCATGTTGTGTCTCCTGGTCCTCAGCGCCCGCGCGGCATCAGCCACGAGAGCGCAAAGGCGTGCGAGAATCCGACGGTGAGGGCGAGATCGGGTCCCGCCGCCTCGCGGAGCCGGCGGCGGACGCCGAAGTCCAGGACCGTCGTCGGGGTCCACTGGTAGCGGGCGCCGGCGGCGGCGTTCACCTCCATCGGTGCTCCCTTCACCGCTCGGCGCGCGGCCACTTCTCCCACCAGGAGCACGCTCTGGCGGAAAAGGGTCCGGTCCACCGCCAGGCTGTAGCTCCACCGGGCCCCGGGCTCCACCGCGCTCAAGGCCGCCTCGTCCCCCAGCGTCCAAGCGGCGTTGGCGTGCAGCCGGGTCAGGCCCCAGCTTCGGGTGGCGATGGCCTTGAGACTCACCCGGGTGGCCTCGCCGCCCAGCGATCCCACCGGCAGCAGCAGATCGGCCCGGGCGGAGAGCGCGGGAAGGAGCCGTCCTTCGGAGTTCAGGTTGTAGAGGCCGAAGACCCGCAGGCCGGCCAGCCCGTACTCGGCGTCCCCGGCCTCCCGGACGCGGGCCAGCGGCAGCTTGAGGCCGAGCTGGCCGTTCCGGATGACGCCGTATTCGATTTCAGGGATGAGGGCATGGAGCTGGCCCGGCCCGCGCTCGTCCTCGAAGGCGTACGGCAGCAGGAACTCGAAGGCGTACCGCTCGACCGGGTAGGCATCCTCGGTGAGAACCGGACGGTCATCGTCGAGGTTGCGGTAGTCGATCTGCGCCGCCAGCGGCGCGGAGAGACCGGAGAGGAGCGCCACGAGCAGGAGGGACAGGGACCGCTGGGACATTTCCGACCGTTTCGTTCTGGTTGAGTCGGAAGGTACCATGGCCAGGTTACCCGATTCTCAACGCCAGATTAGGGTTTCTTGAGAAACGGCGGCGCGGTCCAACCCTCCGGAGAGATGCGGTAGTATTGCTACCGTCCGGCGACCCGACGGAGGCCCGATGCGCGTGCTGGTGGTGGAGGATGAGCCCAAGGTAGCCCGGTTCCTCAAGCAGGCCTTGGAGGAGGAGGGCCACGCCGTGGACTCGGCGGGCGACGGGGTCGAGGGCGGCAACCTCGCGCACGTGAACAACTACGACCTCATCCTGCTTGACGTGCAGCTGCCGAAACTCGACGGCCTGCAGCTGGCGGCCGAACTTCGACGGACAGGCGTCGTGTCGCCCATCCTGATGCTCACCTCCCGCGACTCCACCCAGGATGTGGTCCGCGGCCTCAACGCCGGCGCCGACGACTATCTCACCAAGCCCTTCGCGCTGGAGGAGCTGCTGGCCCGGGTGAGTGCCCTCACTCGTCGCCAGCAGGGGCCGGCCACGGGGATCCTCCGCTTCCAGGATCTGGAGATGGACCGGCTGCGCCGGATCGTGAAACGCGGCGGGCGATCGGTGGACCTGGCCCCGCGGGAGTTCCGGCTGCTGGAGTACTTCCTGCTCAATCCGGAGCGGGTGGTGAGCCGGACCTCGCTGCTCGAGAAGGTGTGGGACATGTCGTTCGACCCGGAAACCAACGTCGTGGACGCCCACATCTCCAACCTTCGGCGCAAGCTCGAAGAGGGCCAGCGTCCCCGACTCATCCAGACCGTCCGCGGTGCCGGCTACAGCCTGCGCACCGCCCAGGGCGACTGACCCATGCGTTCCTTCCGTGCGGCTCTGGCGCTCCGGATGGCGGCCGCAGTCCTGGCGCTCACCCTCCTGCTCGGCGCGATCAGCACCTTTGCCCTCCGGGCCCTGCTCTACCGCCAGCTGGACGGCACGCTGGTGCACCTGGCCGAGGTGGAGGCCCAGGCCGGCGCCGCGCACACCGGGCCGGATTTCCAGTTTCACGAGGGGGTCCTGTTGAGCGCCGGCGCCGGGGCCGGTGCCGAGCTGACCCGCTACGCCCAGTTGTGGACCAGCGACGGCAAGCCGCTGGTCCGAAGCGCCAACCTGACCCGGGACCTGCAGCTCCCCGCGGATGCCCGGGAGGCGGCGCGGGACGGGAGAGTCGTGTGGGACACCCACGTGTGGCAGGGCGAGCGGCTCCGGTGCGTCATCTACCCGTTGCAGCTGATCGGCGCGGCCCATGGCATCCACATGCTGCAGGTCGCGGCGCCGCTGGCGCCGCTCGAGCGCACGATGCGCGACTTTCTGCTGTTCGGGTTGCTGCTCTCCCTGCTCGCCGTCGGTGCCGCCTTCTTCCTCGGCTGGCAGATCGCAGGAATCGCCCTGCGGCCGACCCGGGAGATCACCGCGCAGGCCGAGGCGATCCGGGAGGGTACGCCAGCTCCCACGATCACCGCCCACGCCGATGTGGAGGAGTTCACCCGGCTGGTGCGGGTGCTCAACGCCATGCTGGCCCGGCTGGACAGCGCCTTCGACAGCCAGCGCCGCTTCACGGCGGACGCGAGTCACGAATTGCGGGGGCCGCTCACCGCACTCCGTGGCGAGCTGGACCTGGCACTCAAGCGGGACCGGGACGGCGCCGAGTACCGGGCCGTACTGGAGCGCTGCCGGGAGGAGGTCATCCGGCTCACCCGGCTGGCCACGGATCTCCTCACGCTGGCGCGGAACGAATCGGGCCTGGCGCCCCAGGAGGTGGCGGAGCTCGATCTGTACGCTGTGACGGAGCGGGTGGTCGAGCGATTCCGCGCCGCCGCCGCGGCCCGCAGCCTTGAGCTGGTGCTGCGGGGCGAGTCCACCCCGGTCCGGGGCGATGCCGGCATGCTGGACCGGGTGGTGAGCAACCTGCTGGACAACGCGATCAAGCACGCGCCTGCGGGAACAACCGTGGCGGTGGAGATCGCTAGCGCGAAGGACATCACGCTGACGGTCCGCGATGAGGGACCGGGAGTGGCGCCTGCGGTGGTGCCGCACCTCTTCGACCGGTTCTACCGGGGTGATGATGCGGGGCCGGCCCGGGGCACCGGGCTCGGGCTGGCGATCGCCCGAGCGGCCATGGAAGCCCACGGCGGGCGGCTGGAGTTCCTGGGCAGCAGTCCGGGCGCGGTGTTCCGGCTGACGCTGCCGCGGTAGAGTCTCACCAGATGGCGGGGGGAGCCCCCCGGCTATCTGGTGCAACGGGCCACGATCTGGGACCGGATCGGGAAAATCGGCGTCGCCAGGGTGAAGTGCTCGATGCCGACGTCCGCGAAATCCGCCCGCCTGAGCCAGTGTTCCGTCTCCCGGCACAGGTCGCACCCGTTGAAGAGCGATCGCCACACGCCGGCCAACCGCCGCTGCCACGCGTGCGCCGCTGAGGCTGGAGGCGCCGCCACATGCTCAACCGCAAGGAAACGTCCGCCCGGGCGGAGCACCCGGCACACCTCGCGCAGCACGGCGCCCGGATCGCGCACCGAGCACAACAGCAGTGTCCCCACCACCACACCGATACTCGCCGTCTCCTGGGGCAGTGCCTCCGCCTCACAGGCGATGATGTCGATGGTCAACCCCCGGCGCCGTGCCTCCCGGCGCAGCACGTGGTGCGCAAGCCGGTTGGGCTCCACCGCCACCACGTGGCTCCCCCTGGGGTAGTAGCGGAAGTTGGCCCCGGTGCCCGGTCCCAGTTCGAGGATCGAGGTCGGCAACTCGGCGAACAGCTCCCGCTTGATCCGGCGATAGTGGCCATCGAAGTGACGGTCCAGTAGCCGGAGCGCCGCCACGTTGCACTCGTCGAGCAACCACCGGCGCCAACCCCCTCCCTGCCGTTTCCTGCGGACTGACATGGTCATGCGGCCTGGTGGGGAGATGTCGTTGCACCTGTCGGGGCGGACCCTGTGCGGTCGGACCGCCCAGGTGCCGGCCGGGCCGCACGGGGCGACCCGGCCGGGCAGGATTCAGGGCTTGCCATGCGGCCGAACCGGCCTCCGCGCGGGCCGTTGGTCTGTAGCGGGCGCCTGGAAGAGGCTCGTGAGCAGCCGCTGCTGGTTGATCGTGAGCACCGCCATCGCCTGCGCGAAGGCCTGGGGCCGCGAGATCATGGTTACATGACGGGTCAGGTGTGGCTTCCCACCCCGGTGCACCCAGCGGTGTTTCTCTGCCCGCACCGCCACGCTGATGGCGTCCAGGCGGACGAACTGGTCCGCTGTCAAGCTGAGTACCTCCCGCTGCACCATGATCTGTTCCACGATCTGATACGGCTTGAGGCTGGTGAGGCCAGGCGGCACCGGAGGGCTGACGGCCCCGGCCGGGACGGCCAGCAGCACCGCTGCCGACAGGGTGATAAGTGTGCGGGCGAGCATGGGATCCTCCGTGGTCACGGATCAGCAAGTCGGGCTGATCCTTCGTGGTGGTGATGTCTGCATCCTTCCGCGATCAATATTCCACACTGTCGCTGAACCCAGGCTGAGCCGGACCTTACCGTTCGTTGAGGCGGCCCGCCGGCGGATTGCCGGCGGGCCCTGCCGGCTTCACGGCCGGTTGGTGAGCGGATTGACCGGGATCACCCCGGCGCCTGCCTGGGGCACACCCGCCGGGCCGGACGGACCGGCACCCTGCATCAGCGGATTGATGGCTGAGGCGGGCGCGGGTGCCCCGAGGTCAACCGCCGTGGTCGGCACCCTGACCCAGGCAGGGTGGCTCTGATTGAGGGGATTGGGCGCGCAGACGGGCCCTTCGGAAGCGGCCGCATCTACCGGGGTGAAGGCCGTTGCGGCCAGCAGCGCCGCGGTGGCAAGGAGAGTGCGCATAACGGACTCCTGTCAGGGTGAATCGCGGTCCGCATCCCTCGCGGACGATGGGGAGCATCTTCCCCGTCGCATGCAATCTCGCACGCGGGCCCTGAGCGGAGCCTGACGCGTCGGTTAACCTCCCTTGAGATCGTTCGCCTCGCCGCGGCGCACCTCGCGCTCCCGCCACAGGGCATAGACCGCCGGGATCACCACCAGCGTGAGGATCGTGCTGCTCACCATGCCGCCCACCATCGGGGCCGCGATCCGCTTCATCACGCTCGCCCCGGCGCCGCTGCCCCACAGGATCGGCAGCAGTCCGGCCATGATGGCGCTCACCGTCATCATCTTGGGACGCACCCGCTCGACGGCACCCTCCATTACCGCCTCGTAGAGGCTGCGGAGCGTGGGCCGGCTGCCCGCCGCCAGCCGGGCCGCCCACGCCTGGTCCAGGTAGATGAGCATCACCACGCCGGTCTCCGCCGCGACGCCGGCCAGCGCGATGAACCCGATGGCCACCGCCACCGACCAGTTGTAGCCCAGCGCCCAGAGGAACCAGATCCCGCCCACCAGCGCGAAGGGCAGCGACAGCATGACGATCAGCGTTTCAGGCACGCTCTTGAAGTTGAAATAGAGCAGCAGGAAGATCAGCGCGAGCGTCGCCGGCACCACCAGGGTGAGCTTTTCCGCCGCCCGCTGCATGTACTCGTACTGCCCGCTCCAGACGATGGTGTACCCGGCCGGCAGCGTGACGCTGTTGGCGACATGCCGGCGCGCCTCCGCCACGTAGCCGCCCAGGTCCCGGCCGGTCACGTCCACATACACCCACGCCGTGGGCATGGCGCCCTCGGTACGCACCACCATGGGCCCGGCCACCTGCCGGATCGTGGCCACCTGCCCCAGCGGCACGAAGGCGCCCCGGCCCGCCGCCGACGGAGCGCTCCGTCCCATCCCCATGCCGCCCGGCCCGGCCCCCGCGCCCCCCCCGACGCCGTGCACCACCGGCACCAGCACCGACGCCAGCCGCTCCGGGTTGTCGCGCAGCTCCTGGGGATACCGGATCCGCACCCCGTAGCGCTCCCGCCCCTCAACGGTCTGGGTGATGGTCATGCCGCCCACGGCGGTGGCGATCACCGCCTGCACATCGCCCACGTTGAGCCCGTGGCGGGCGGCGGCGGCGCGGTCAATGTCAATGTCGAGGTAGTAGCCCGAGACGGCCCGTTCCGCGAAGGCGCTCCGCGTCCCGGGCACCTGCTGGACCGCCTGCTCGATCTCCTTGCCGATCTCCTCCAGCACCTGGAGGTCCGGCCCGAAGATCTTGATGCCGACGGGGGTCCGGATGCCGGTGGCCAGCATGTCAATCCTGGCCTTGATCGGCATGGTCCACGCGTTGGTGATGCCCGGCAGCCGGAGTGCGGCATCCATCGAATCCACCAGACCCTCGTAGGTGATGCCCGGCCGCCACTCTTCCTCCGGCCGCAGGGTGATGGTGGTCTCGAACATGTCGAGCCCGGCCGGGTCAGTAGGGGTGTTGGCCCGGCCAGCCTTCCCCCAGACATGCTCCACCTCGGGGAAACCCTTGAGGATGCCGTCCTGGACCCGGAGGATCTCCCGGGCCCGGGCCACGCTCACCCCCGGCAGCGTCACCGGCATGTAGAGGATCGTCCCCTCGCCCAGCGGGGGCATGAACTCGCTGCCGATCCGGACCCACGGGATCCAGGTGAGCAGCAGGGTGACGAACGCGGCCCCGATCACCAGCCAACGCTGGCGCAGCACGAAGGTGATCACCGGCCGGTAGAGCCGGATCAGGACCCGGTTGATCGGATTGGCGCGCTCGCGGTGCAGCTTGCCCCGGATGAACAACCCCATCGCCACCGGCACCAGGGTGAGCGACAGCAGGCTGGCCGCCGCCATCGAGAAGGTCTTGGTGTAGGCCAGCGGCTTGAACAGCCGGCCCTCCTGCCCCTCCAGCGCAAAGACCGGGAGGAACGAGACCGTGATAATGAGCAGGGAAAAGAACAGCGCCGGGCCCACTTCCTTGGAGGACTCCCGCACCACCCGCCACCGCTCGGCGGTAGTGAGGACGGAGGTGTGCATCGCGCCGGTGCCGGCCGAGCCGTCACCCGCCTTCGCCGTGATCGCCCGCTCGAGGTGCTTGTGCATGTTCTCGATCATGACGATCGCGCCGTCAATCATCGCCCCGATGGCGATGGCGATGCCGCCCAGCGACATGATGTCCGCACCCACGCCGACCCAGCGCATGGCGAGAAAGGCCATGAGGATGCCGATCGGCAGCGTCAGGATCGCCACCAGCGCCGACCGGGCATGGAGCAGGAAGATCACGCACACCAGGGCTACCACCGCGCTTTCCTCCAGCAGCTTGCCCCGCAGGTTGGCGATCGCCCGGCGGATCAGGTCGCTTCGGTCGTAGACCGGCACGAGGACCACACCCGGCGGAAGCCCCGCCTGGATCTGCGTGATCTTCTGCTTAATCCGTTCGATGGTCCGGAGGGCGTTCTCTCCGAAGCGCATCACCACGATCCCGCCCACCGCGTCGCCCCGGCCATCCAGTTCGGCCACCCCGCGACGGACCGCCGGCCCCACACTCACGTCCCCCAGCTCGGCCACCCGGATGGGGGTCCCGTCGGCGGTCGCGCTGACCACGACGTTTTCGATGTCGCCGATGGACTTGAGGTAGCCCAGGCCGCGCACCATGTACTCCCGCTCGGACAGCTCCAGGACCATGGCGCCGACGTCGGCGTTGGAATTCCGGATCGCCGCCATCACCGCGGTGATCGGGATGTTGTAGCCCTGCAGCTTGGCCTGGTCCAGATCCACCTGGTACTGCTTCTGATAGCCGCCGAGGGAGGCGACCTCGGAGACCCCCGGCACGGCAGTCAGGGCGTAGCGCAGATACCAGTCCTGCAGGCTCCTCAGCTCCGCCAGCGAGAGCCGACCGGTGGTGTCCTCCAGCGCGTACTGGTAGACCCACCCGAGCCCCGTGGCGTCGGGTCCCAGGCTGGGCACGACGCTGGCCGGGAGCTTGCCCTGAATGCCACTCAGGTATTCCAGCACCCGCGTGCGCGCCCAGTAGAGGTCGGTGCCGTCCTCGAAGATGATGTAGACGAAGGAAATGCCGAAGAAGGAGTAGCCTCGCACCGTCCTGGCGCCGGGGACCTTGAGCATCTCGGCGGCGATCGGATAGGTGACCTGATCCTCGACGATGCGCGGTGCCTGCTCGTTGTACTCGGCCTGGACGATGACCTGGACATCGCTCAGGTCGGGGAGGGCCTCGAGCGGAGTCTGGCGGACCGCCCAGATCCCGCCCGCGACCACCGCTACCGTGCCCAGGAGGACGATCAGCTGGTTGTCGACCGCCCAGTCAATGACGCGCTTGAGCATCGTGACCTAGTCTCTGGGTGGCGCCGGGTGGTCCATCCCGGGCATGTCGGCCATGGGAGCGGTATCTGCCCGCCCGGTCGGAGGCAACGGTGTCGCCGCCGGCACGTCCATCCCCGGCATATTCGCCATGCCGCCGAGGGCCGAGCCCAGGTTCGATTCGGCGTCAATGAGGAACGTGGCCGAGGCAACCACGGTCTCCCCGGCGGTGAGGCCGGTGAGCACCTGGATCCGGTCGTCGGTCGCGAGGCCGGGCGTGATATCCCGCGGGGCGAGACGGCCATCCGCCTGCCGGACGAACACCAGGTGCCGCTTGCCGGTGGAGAGCACCGCCGAGCGTGGCACGCTGAGGACGTTGCCGGTCGCGGCGCTGAAGATGATGGTGGCGTACATGCCGGGCTTGAGCGCCAGCCCCGGATTGGCGAGCGCCACCCGCACCCGGGCGGTCCGGGTATCGGGGTTGAGTGTGGGGTAGATGTAGGTCACCCGGCCGGTGCGCTCCTCGCCGGGGAGGGCGGTGAACTCGGCCTGCACCCGCTGACCCAGGCGCACGGCGGAAAGATCCTTCTCGAAGATTTCTCCCTCCACCCACACCTCGGAGAGATCGGCGATCTTGTAGACCGCCTCGCCGGCCATGATCCGCTGGCCGCCCAGCACCGCCTTCTCGACCACCACGCCGGCGACCGGCGAGCGGAGCGTGACCGCCCGCTGGATCTCCCCCGTCGCCTCGATCCGCTCCAGATCGGCGGCCGGCACCTCCCAGTACCGGAGCCGGCGGCGGGCCGCCTCCAGCAGGTCCCGGGCGCCGCTCACCGCCTCCGGCGTCCCCTGCGCCACGTCCCGGCCCAGCCGCCGGGCGAGCAGCAGTTCCTGCTGGGCGGTCACCAGCATGGGCGAGTAGATGGCGAAGAGCGGGTCGCCCTGGCGCACCGCCTGTCCGGTGAAGTTCACGAACAGCTCCTCGATCCAGCCGTCAATCCTGGGCGCGATGGTCTTCACCCGGGTCTCGTCATACGCCACCAGGGCCACCGCGCGAACGGTCCGGGCCAGCGGCCCCGACTCGACCGTGGCGAAGGTCACCCCGATCCGCTGAGCGTTCTGGTCGGTCAGGGTGACCGGCATGGCGCTGTCGGACACCGGCGCGGCGCCGTGATTGTGGCCGGCCGCGGCCAGCGGAGGCCCGGAGGCCGGCGTGGCGAAGTAAATCGCCGTACCGGTCGCGGCCAGCACCAGGGCGAACAGGGCCACCCGGAGGATGCGCCTCCGGTCCCAGCCGCTCGAGCCTCCGAACGGCGAATCGCCGGGCTCCGCCGCCGAGGGCGCCCCGAATACCTGTTCACCCTTTTTCACTGGAAACCTCCGGGAGGGGCCACGTCGGCCACGCGGTCGGCGTCGAGCAGCTCCTGCCCGACGAGCATCTCGATCTCGGCCAGCGCCTGACCCTGCTCCGCTTCCAGCTGAATGAGCGCCTGCCGGTAAGTGTTCACGCTCATCTGGTCGTCGAGGAGGGTCATGAAGTCCACGTCCCCCAGGCGGTAGGCCGAGAGTGCCGAGGCCACGGTCATCTCCGCCTGGGGGATGATGGTGCCGCGGTAGAGCGCGGCCAGCCGCCGGGCCCGTCCGGCGTCGGCGTACAGCTCGCCCAGGCGACCGGTCGTCTCGGCGCGCATGGCTTCGAGGTCGGCTTCGGCCATGCGCCGCATGGCGGCGGCCTCGCGCCGCATCGGGTACTGCCGGCGGCCGGCGAAGATCGGGACCGTGAATCCCACCATGAAGCTGGCCATCCGGTCGGTGCCACCGCCGGGCATGGACCGCTGCCCGTACTGGACGCCGAACTGGAGATCGGGCCAGATCTCCCGCCGGACCAGCCGCGCCTGAGCGGCGGCGGCCTGGACCTCGCGGCGTCCCGCCTCGATCATCGGGCGACGCTCCAGGGCCTGGCGCTCCAGGGAGTCGAGCGGCGGCAGCTCCGCGGGGAAGGCCGGCAAGGCGGCGAGGACGACGGGTGTCGCCTGCGGCCGGTTGAGCAGCGCGTTGAGTCGCGCCGCGGAGGCCTGGCGCATCGCCTCCATCCGGAGGATCTCCTCGCCCATCCGGGCGAGTTCTACCTGGGCGCGAAGGATGTCGGTCTGCCGCCCCTCGCCCACGCTGTACATGTTCTCGGCGGTCGTGGCGATGTCCCGCAGCAGGCGCTGGGTCTCGCGTGCCACGACGAGGGAGCGGTCAACCTGATACAGCTCGTAGAACACCATCGCTGCGCGGGCCCGCAGGTCCCAGCTCAGGTCCGCGGTGCGGGCGCGGGAGGCGTCGGCCTGGGCCCGCGCGACCTGCCCCGACAGTCCGAGCTGGCCGGCGATCGGGATCATCTGCATGAGCTGGACCTGGTTCATGCCCAGCGGCTGAGCCTGCCCCAGCCCCGGAAGCGTTCGATTCATCAGGCTGAACTGGACCTGGGGGTCCGGCAGTGTGCGGGCCGGGGTGATGCGCTCCTCGGCGGCCAGGCTCAGTTGCCGGGCCGCCTCCAGCCGCGGATTGGAGGCGGCGAGCACGCGGTAGACCTCGCCGAGGGTCATCGCAGTGTCGGCGGTCTGGGCGGCGAGCCGGCCGGTCGCGCTGAGCATCCCCAGCCCGATCAGCCCGATCGCGAGGCCACAGAAGCGGGAAGGAGACACCCGGCGGGCCTTCAACTGGTGCTGAATGTGAAGATCATCCCGTAGTGGCCGACGCCGTCCGTCCAGCCGGGGCCCATCATTCCGACCGGTTGGCCCGCGTGGGTTCCGCCCATCATTCCGCTGGTCGCCCACTGCCCGCCCATGCCGGTCCAGCGATCCAGGGCGATCATGTGGCCCTGCGCGTCCTTCATTCCGGAGCCGATGTGCACGGCGTATTGGGTCCCCGCCGGCAGCGGGTTAGCTGGGGTGCAGGTCAGGGCGGTCAGGTCCGGACTCCAATCGCAGCTCATTGGCACCGCCGGGCCGGTGATACCGCCCGCATGCAGGTCCATGTACTGCTCCATCCCTGCCATCATCGCCTGTCCGAAGGTCAGCGTGATCGTGGAAGACGGAGAGACGGCGCTGGCGCCGGGGGCTGGGCTCACCGCCGTGAGGGCGGCCGTTCCGGGCCCGGTGGAGTCGCCGCAGGCGCCGAGCAGGACGACGGCCACGATGCCGGGGAAGAGCGTGAGCTGGAAGTTGCGGGACATTGGAAGCTCCGGTGCGCCAACCGCACGATGCGGAAAGGAGAGTGACAGCCGGCAGATCGGCGGACCGGGCAGCGAGAGAGCCGTGCGAGCCCTGTGCGATCAATATGGAGGGGGGTGCTGAGATGGCCTTGAGGTCGAGCTTAACGAATCTTGAGGATCGCGCCGGGGTATTCCACCCGGAGCGCCCGCAGTCAGCGGGTGAGCAGGACGGCCGCCGCCAGGGCAAGCATGCTGAGCCCGGTGACCACAACTCCCTCGATTCCCAGACTCTGCTGCGAAGCCACGGAGACCGGCGCGTCGTGCTCCGGGTGACTCGCGGATCGGTCGGTGCGGGACGCTCGGACCGTGATCATACCGTGCTTGAGCCCGCGGGCCACGAGCCACCAGTTCACGGGATAGGCGAGGATGAACCCAACCAGCAGGGCCATGGACATGACGAACCAGAACGGGAGGGCCAACGGATCGCCGGCACCGGGCAGGTGCGGCATGAGCAGACGCATGGTCACGACCATGCCGGCCATCAGGAAGTTCATCGACACGAACTCCGGGAAGAACGTCAGCCTGAGCGATCGCAGGTAGGAGCCGCCGGCCATCTCCCGCATGGCAAAGGCCTGGAAAAACGCCCAGCCGAAGCCGAAACCGAGGGCATACTCGAGAGAGAGATCACCCCACCTGGGAAGCGCCCATCCGGCGGCCAGTGCGGCACCCGCGATGATCCCCAGCCCGTCCCCGGCCGCGCAGTGCATGGTGGACCCCAGGACCTGGCGCCAGCGGGCCGCCACGTAGTCCTCATGCGTGTTCCGCAACGGCTCGCGGCAACCGAGCACGTAGAAGAAGGCGCCGAACGGACCGGTGAAGAGGGTCAGGATCACGAAGGCCCACTTCAGCACCGGGTGCGCCGGTGTCCGTCGGATATCAAAGGCGACGAAGACCAGCGACACGGCGGTGAGCCCGAACCAGGTGTTCATGGCCGCAACGCTCCATGCGGGCACCGGCACCAGGTGCAGTCACACTCCTCGAGCGTGCACTCCTGTTGGCGCCGGCTCGACTGCACCGACCGGCGGGCCACCGGATAGAGCAAGGACTTGAACAGCGACGGCCCGTACCGGCGACGAAGCCATCCCCTGGGGTCGTCGCTGCGGTCGAGCAGCCCGGTCAATCCCGCGTAGCCCCGCGCACCCAGCTTTCCATACAGGAACCGGTTGACGATGCCGGCACGCAGGGACCCGCCAAGCCGAGCGCCCCACAGGTGGTCGTAGTCCTCCCACCGGTCGCTCACGACGGCTTGCGCCGCGAGATGGCCGGAGAGCAGGGCGTAGCGCATGCCGAAGCCCCACAGCGCGTCCTGGAACCCCGCCGCCTCCCCAACGAACAGGGTCCGGCCGCGTCGTGCGGTCCTCGGCACAGTGAAGTTCCCCGCCCCACCAAAGCGCCGCGGGTTCTCCATCCGGAACCCGACCTTCTCCTGGAAGAACCCCACCGTGCGCTCAAGGTAGAGACGTTCCTGGTGAAAGTCGGCGAACATGCATGAGGCGATGGTGCCCCGGCCCCGGCAGACCAGGAGGTACGAGTAGCCCTCCGGCGCCAACCCATCCGACAAGGCTCCATAGGCCCCATCGGGGGCATCCGTCGTGAACACATAGCCCACCGCGATCGCGTCCGCCCCGTGCGGACCCTCGGCCACGATCCCTCCCCCCGTCAGGTGGTGCCGGGGGGCTCCGAACCGGATCTCGACCCCTCGCGCCAGTGCCTGCGCCTTGAGCGCCGCATCCAGCGTCCCAGCGCCGGGACCACGTCGCACCAGGTAGAACAGCGGCTGGGCCGACCGGTACTGGTGCGCGCGCCCCCGGGGATCGAATACCACCAGCTCGCGGAAGGGCGTATGCTCGAACGTGGGATCGATCCCCAGTCCGGCGAGCTCCTCCAAGACGTCTCCATCCGTGGTCCAGTTCTCGAGGCCCTGGAAGTCGTCGTGGAACCGGTGGCCCACATCCGAGGCGCGCTCGTACACCACGACCGCCCGCCCAGCGCGGTTCGCCGAGATCGCCGCGGCGAGCCCCGACGGCCCGGCGCCGGAGATCTGGAGTGGGGTCTCAAGGCGGTCCGTCCCCGCCGGAGGCTGGTTCCTGATCCCGCCGGTTGCCATCGGGTATGCCTTTCAGGCCTGCACCGGGCCGCGGTGAGCCGACCGCCGCCCATGGTCGGGCGTCCGGATGAAGAGCGCGTGATGCCGCTCCATCACGGCGGCGATCTCCGGCAGAACGGCCTCGGCGGCGCGCTCTCCGGCCGCGATCAGTCCCGCCGGGTCACTGAAATCGGCGAAGTGTTGTACCACGCAATGAGGCCGGACCACGAAGTCGGCCTCCTCGAGCTGTCGCTCCTCCAGGAGCTGACGCGTCAGGGCATCGGCAAGCAGGGCGGTCGAGACCGCCTCGCGTCCGGGATCCGGCGCACGGGGCTCAACCACATCAATGGCCACGATATGGATCGCACCGAGATGATGGCAGGTGTTCACCGGCACAGGCTCGGCCCAGCCGCCGTCCACCAGGACGTGGTCGTCCACCACCAGGGGTTCAAAGAGCCCGGGGATGGCGGAGGAGGCGTACACGCCGTCCACCAGCGGTCCGCCCGCGAAGATCACCCGGCGGCCCGAGACCAGGTCCAGGGCGGTCGTGGCGAACGGGAGCCTGGTCTCCCCGAAGGAGGCGTCGCCGAGCAGCTGCTGCAGGGACGCACGCATCGACTCGCCCCCGATCAGGCCGCCTCCAGGCCGCGCGGCCCGCCACAGGGTGCCGACCAGCCCCAGGACGCCAGTGGGTCTCCGACCGCTCGATGCGGCGAGGGCCTCGAAGGTCTCGATGTTGAACCCGACCCCGGTGGTGGTCAAGTGAGCCAGGATGCGCTCCTCCGCCTGCAGGGCCGATTCGGAAGTCGCGTACACCGCACCGATGACGGCGCCGGCGCTGGTTCCCGCCACGTAGGACACTCGGATGCCTTCCCGGTCCAGCACCTTCAGCACCCCGAGCTGAGTCAGGGCGCGCGCGCCACCGCCCGACAGCGCAATCCCGAGCTCACCCCCGGGGCGGCACGTGCACCCTCCCGCGTGGTGGCCGGCCGCCCCGGCGCCTGCCTGCTCCGGCTGCGCGCCTTCCCCAGGAAGAAGCCGCATGCCTCCCTCCTTCAAGAACCGTGGTGGTGTGCGCGTTGTTGGTCTGCGGGTCCGTCCTCCTGCGATTCCCGCGCGCGCTCGTGGTGGGCATGCCCGTGCGCGTGCACGCCACAGCCCCCTTTCTTCATCATCCAGTAGAACAGGAACCCGAAGGCCAGGAAGTAGATCAGGCTGGTCACGCTGTTGCTGCTCATTGGCAACCTCCTCTTCCGTCAGGTCGGCGCGGAGGGCGATGGGCGTCCCCCCGCTCCGATGACTCTCATTCCGCGACGTCAGTGTGCCAGCCCAGGTCCGCCGGCGTGCCCAATGCCCCCGTCCGCACGTGATAGACCGCCTCCACCGGGAGCACCGCGACGATGCCATCGCCCGGCCCGCCGGTGCGGGCGGCCGTCATGATCGCCTGGGCGATCTCGGTGCCTCGCTCACGGATCACGAAGATCTCGATCCGGACGTGTTCCACCATCCAGTCCCGGGCGAAGAAGTCCGCATATTCCCCATACCCCTTGACCTTGGTGACGCTCAGGCCCGGGACGCCCAACTCGTGGAGCCGATGTTCGACCCCTTCCAGGGCGCTTGCCCGGACAATGGCTGTAATCTTCCTGAATGCTGCCGTCTCCATCGTCCCCTCACTGGGTCGGAGTTCGGGTTCCGCCAGGGGCCACTCTTGGGCCCGACATCACACCGGAACCCGCCGGAGTCGCAAGGCATTGCCGATCACCGAGACGGAACTGAGGCTCATGGCGGCCGCCGCGATGACCGGGGACAGGAGCAATCCGAAGACCGGATACAGTACTCCCGCCGCGATCGGCACACCGGCCGCGTTGTAGACGAACGCAAAGAACAGGTTCTGCTTGATGTTCCCCATGGTGAGGCGGCTGAGCCGCCTGGCCCGGACGATCCCCCGGAGGTCGCCCTTCACCAGCGTGACCGAGGCGCTCTCCATGGCCACATCGGTGCCGGTGCCCATGGCGATGCCGACCTGTGCCTGGGCAAGCGCGGGAGCGTCGTTGATGCCATCGCCGGCCATGGCCACGAAGCGGCCCTCGGCCTGAAAGCGCTTGACGGCGTCCACCTTCTGGTCCGGCAGGACCTCCGCGACGACATCATCAATGCCGAGCGTCCGGGCGACCGCCAGGGCCGTGGTCCGGGAGTCACCCGTCAGCATGACGATGCGAATGCCCTCCTGGTGCAGGGCGCGTATCGCTTCCGGGGTGCTCTCTTTGATGGGATCGGCGACGCTGAGGAGTCCGGCAAGTTGGCCGTCGATCGCCACGAACATCACCGTCTGCCCCTCGGCTCGCAGCGTTTCCGCCTCGGCGGTGCTCTCCCCGAGCGCGACTCCGAGCTCCTCCATCAAGGCTCGGTTGCCGAGCGCCACGGCCCGGCCCTGCACCTTCCCGCGCACTCCCTTGCCGGTGATGCCAGCGAAGTCTTCGGCCTCGACGATCGGCGCGCCCCGGGCTTCCGCTCCCTTGACGATCGCCTCCGCCAGCGGATGTTCGCTGCCCCGCTCCAGACTGGCAGCCAGGGACAACACTCTCTCCTCTTCCACCCCCGGGACCGGACGGACGGACATCAACCGGGGTTTGCCTTCCGTCAGCGTTCCGGTCTTGTCCACAACGAGCGTATCCACCTTTCGCATTACCTCGATGGCTTCGGCATTCCGGAAGAGCACGCCCATCGTCGCCCCCTTGCCGGTCGCGACCATGATCGACATCGGCGTCGCCAGGCCGAGCGCGCAGGGACAGGCGATGATGAGCACCGCCACCGCGTTGACGAGGGCGTGCGCCATGCGCGGCTCCGGCCCAACGAGACCCCACACCACGAAGGTGATCGCGGCGATCACCACCACGATGGGCACGAAATAGCCGGAGACGGTGTCGGCGAGCTTCTGGATGGGTGCCCGGCTCCGCTGCGCCTCGGCGACCATGGCGACGATGCGGGAAAGGAGCGTGTCGGCGCCGACCTTTTCGGCCTGCATGATGAACGACCCGGTCCCGTTGACGGTGGCGCCCACGACACGGTCCCCCGGCTGCTTCTGCACCGGAGTCGGCTCTCCCGACACCATGGACTCGTCAATCACGCTGGTCCCGTCGGTCACCACCCCGTCCACCGGGACCTTCTCACCGGGGCGGACCCGCAACCGATCGCCGGGCTGAATGGCTTCCAGCGGCACATCCTCCTCAGTCCCGTCGGAGGCGAGCCGGCGGGCCGATGTGGGAGCCATGCCGAGCAGCTTCTTGATGGCCGAGCTTGTTTGACTGCGCGCCCGCAGCTCCAGCACCTGGCCGAGCAGGATCAGGGTGACGATCACAGCGGCCGCCTCGAAATACGGCGCGACCGTGCCTTCGGCGTCCCGGAACGATCCCGGAAAACTTCCCGGGAACAGGGTGGCGATGACGCTGTAGCCGTAGGCCACGGACACACCCAGCCCGATGAGCGTGAACATGTTCAGGCTGCGATTCTTCACCGACATCACCGCGCGGGTGTAGAACGGCCACGCGGCCCACAGGCACACCGGGGTGGCGAGCGCCAGTTCCACGAACACCCGGGTCCGCACGGAGAACCATCCCGACACCACGGTGAATCCGATCGCGTCGCCCATGGCCAGGACCACCAGCGGGAGGCTGAGCGCCGCGGCAAACCAGAAGCGGCGGGACATGTCGCGCAGTTCCGGGTTTTCTTCCTCCCCCTGCGCCGGTGTCCGCGGCTCGAGCGCCATCCCGCAGATGGGACAGGTGCCGGGCCGGTCCCGGACGATCTCGGGATGCATGGGACAGGTATAGCTGGCCCCCGGGGCCAGCATGGGACCGGCCGCCGGGGTCACGACTGCACCGCGCGGTTATAGAGCCATGCCGTCAGCCAGGCGGCGATGGCGGTCAACCCGCTCCAGAAGAGCAGACCGGCCACGAAGCTGCGAGCGCTCAGTGCCACTGGCAGCATGCTGAGATCGGTGTGCAGGGCCAGGCCGAAGAAGGCCATCGTTGCCCGCGGGGCCATTGCCACGAACGCCGCGCAGAGCACGTAGCCGAGCACCATCACGAGTACGGTCGCGCGCACCAGCGCCTTGGGATCGAGCTTCACAACGCACCTCCATGGACTGAACCAATGGTTGAGCTATGAGCCGTGCCTGGTAAGACGCTCATTTCCGGGTGGCGGGCTCATCCGGGGCTTGCCGTTGAGACCGTCCTTCTTGGGGTGGCTCCCGCCCATCGCCGGCCATCGTAGTGACATTCGACATCGCGTATCGGTATGCCCAGACCAGCAGCGCAACCAGAAGAACCCACCAGAACGCATGCACCCCCATGAACCACCATGATCCAAAATGCATCTGTGCCCCCCTTTCTGAACCTGCCAACGGGCCCACTCCAGAATTGATCAGAGAAAGTCGGCCGTCCGATGGGACCAGTCCCGTTGGCCCGAAGCGCCCTCACGAGCCGAGGCGACGCTGGGCACCCGGGCGTCGGCTGCCCTGTCGTTCCATCACCTGGATGGTGAAGAACCTACACCAGCGCCCGTTGGGCACGGGTGAATGCGGTGTTAAGGTGCGTTGAGGAGCGAACGCCGGGATGACGACGTCTTTGCCGGGGTGCGGCCGGAGCAGAAGGCCGAGTATGTGAAGCGACTGCAGGCGGAGGGGCGATTCACGGCCATGGTGGGAGACGGCGTGAATGACGCGCCGGCGCTGGCCCAGAATGACGCGCCGGCGCTGGTCGCTCCGACCCGAGGTCTCGGCGCTGCTGATGTCGGTGTCTTCGATTGTCGTGGCGCTGAACGCAGTGTCGCTCCGGCGGGCGAAGATCGGATGAGGCCAGCCACGGCCTAGCTCTCCCGTCATCCCTTCGAGCGATAGGCGGCGATGGCCGCATGCCTTACAATACCCGCAAGTCATTGCGAGGGCGCGGAGCGCCCGAAGCAATCTCCTGAGGTCCGCTCGGGGCCCGGAAGATTGCTTCGGCCCCTGCGGGCCTCGCAAGGACACAATCGGGCTCGACATTAACCTCGACATGGGAAAATACGAATGCGCGCGATTCAAGCAGTTCTGGCGGCGGCCGTGGTCACGCTCGCAGCCTGTGGCAAGAAGCCCGACGCGGCCCAGGCACCGGCGGCCGACAGCGCGGGGTCAATGGGCAACATGGGGATGGCCATGCCGGGCATGCAGATGATGCCCCTCATGCGGGCTCACCTGGACTCGGTCGCCGCCATGCAGCCAAGCCAGATGGCCGCGGAGATGCCAGCCCATCAGGTCCTCGCCTCCCGCATGATGGATGCGATGGGCGGGGACATGCGGGGGAGAAGCATGCAACCTGACTCGGCCTGGACCGCACTGGCAGACTCGGTGCGACGGGACTTGGCTGCGTTGCCGGGGCTCACGGGGGAGGGACTCAGGATCCGGATGCAGGCACATGCCGCGCAGATGCAGCGGCTGATGCTGACGCACGAGGGAATGATGCACATGTAAAGGAGACTGCTCTCATGAACACGACGACCAGGACCGTCCTCATCATCGCCGTTGTCATCGTCGTAGGGTCGCTCCTGCTGTTCGGGAGCGGCACCATGACGGGGTGGATGGGGAATGGCGGGATGATGGGGAACGGAATGGTGGGCGGAGTGAGCTGGATGTGGATTCCTGGAATAGTCGCCATCGGCCTCGTTGTTCTCCTCGTGTGGGGCCTGGCAGGGAAGAAGGGCTGAGGGCGCATTCGATTGAGGAGGCGCCTGAATGGCAGCGGGTGACTGTCTACAATAGGCGGGCGAAGATCTGAACTGCAGGGCGGGACGGGGGAGGTCAATCGCTAGAGTGGGCGGAAGAGTTCCCGCAGTTCCAGCTCGAACGACTGATCCGTGCCCGTGGGCTGCCACATCAGGTGCTCCCGCTCGATGCGCGGGAACAGGTCCGCCGGAGTCCAGACCTCCACCTGCTCCGCGTCCGCGTCCACGATCCAGTAGAGCGGCACGCCGCCCTCCTGGTACCGGCGGCGCTTGATGAAGCGGTCCTGCCTGGTACTTGAGGGACTCAGCACTTCGGCCACCAGCAGCAGGTGCCGGATGGCGGTCCAGTCGGTGTGCCGGGCTTCGTCGATGGGGACCACGAAGACGTCGGGCTGCACCAGCATGTCCTCATCCCAGGAGATGTCGGCCGGGGAGAAGAGGACCTCACCGACCGGATGCCGGCGCACATACTCCTCGAGCGCAAACGCGAGCCGGTGCACCAGCCGCTGATGCAGGTGGCGGGGCGCCGGGGTCACCAGCAGCTCCCCGTACACCACCTCGTAGCGGTTGCCGTCCTCCGGGAAGCCGCGGACCATCTCGGCGGTGTAGTAGGCGGGTGCGGACATGGCCATACGGTACGCTCGGCGCGGGGGGAGACGCAAGACGGGGACATCCACCACGCTGGGCTGGCAGGGCGCGGGGTGGGTTACCCGATCAGCGCGGGGTGGGGCCGAATCGCGCGGCGGGAGGCAAATCATGAGTGCTCTCGTCTCGCCCAGGCGATCAGGCCGCGGGGAGGAGCCCCGCGTCCACCCGCGCCTTCCCCATCACTTCCCCAAACGCGCGCAGGGCCCGGCGTTCGGCCTCCGGATCATCGAGCAGCCGGGCGGCGTGATGGAAGGCGAGCATGATTCCCTGGAGGTCGTGCAGGAACTGCTCGGCGTCGGTGTCGGGGCGGAAGGCGCCGGCCGCGATCCCGGCACGGACCTGGCCCCGAAGCAGGTGGCGCCACGCCTGGTGCAGGCGGACCAGCTGGTCGCGCACCGGACCCGGCCGGTCGGCGAATTCCGACGCGGTGGTGGCGAAGAGGCAGCCGCCCGGATAGACCCCCCGATGATCCCATGTCAGCCAGCGCTCGAGCAGGCGAGTCAGGCGGGGCGGACCGCTGGGCAGCGGCCAGGCCGGGCGGATGACTTCGCGGACGAACTCCCGGGCGGCGCAGGCCAGCACGCTGAGCTGCAACGCCTCTTTGGAGCGGAAATGGGAGGCGACCGTGCTCTTGGGGCGCCGCAGATGTTCGGCCAGCGTACCGACCGTCAGGCCGGTGAGCCCGACCCGGCTCGCCAGCTCGCTGGCGAGTTCGAGAATGAAGTCCCGGGTGTCCCCATTCGCGGACATTGCTGTCTCCGAATGAACAATCGGTTGAGGTGATGCGGCGCCTGCAAGCCACGGTAAGCTGCGGTACGGTGAATACTTACACTGGCTGTCCCGGGTGAGACCGGCCGGTCTGGCCAGGGACGGATGCGAGGGGGTGTTGGAAGATTCGGGCCATCGCTCCGACTGCCCGACGCTCCGGTGCGTGCCGAGGCCCCTTCCCCTGTTCCCGACCCGTACGATCGTACGGATTCGCCCCGAAGATCCTCCCATCCGGCGCACTGGGGCTCGCGTCCGCTGGCCGGCGGGCCGCGCGCCGCTCCCGTGGGCTGGTAGCCGGAGCCTCAGGGCCTGGGCCCCCATCCTGTTCGTCGGCTTCCGCTTACGCCATCCCGCCGCGACTGACTATTCCGTCGCCACCCGCCTCTCACCGTTCTGCGCCCCTGAGGCCGCGAGCACCCAGCCCGGCGTGCTCGGATCGCTTCCCCACTCCCTGGGACCGCATCCGGACCCCGTGGGTTGTTCCTGACCCGACCGATCGTACGAGCCCGGCGTCCGAGCGTCGCGATCCTTGACGGCTGGGCGCGGGCTGCCCCGCCCATCGGCGCAGGTTAGCCGCGTCCGGGGCCGCGGGTGCCACCGCTCTTGGCGCCGACCCGGGTTCGTGCAGCCGGGGTGCCCCTGTCGTCAACCTGGGACTCCGGCGGACGGCGCGCGGGCTCAACGACTTGCGGGGCCGCATTCCCCATCGGGCCGGCGAGCGTAACCGCGCCTCCGGCGCGAGGTACACGCCTTGAGGCGCGCGATGCGAGCCTTTCATCCTGACGCCACTCGCCTGAAGCGGGTCTCCGCGGCATGCACTGTCGAAGAATGCGTCGTTCGGGGCCGTCACGCGGTCTGGCACGGGGCTCGCCTTCCTCTGCAGCGGCCAGCGGATGGTGGCGGTGTTCGACTGGCGCGGTACCCAGGCAGTACAGGACGTCGGGCCTCCACCTCGGCGTCACACCACGGGAATGATCCCGGGGAGGTAGTTATGGAACGCGGTACGCGTATGCGGCTGGACATGCTCCAGCGGGTCCACGCTTTCAGCCAACAGCACACGGCGGAGATCCAGGGGTATGTGGAAGCCGTGCGGGCGCTGAGCGAGAAGCTTGCCCGGGCCGAGGTGCTGGCGGCCCAGCAGGAGAGCGGTGACCTGGCGGCAGAGGGCTCGAAGGTGCGGAAGGACGCGCTGCGAGAGGTCATCGAGCAGGAGTACGTGGTGCATCTGGTGCGGATCGCGCGGGTGGCCCTGCCCAACGATCCGGAACTGCACCGCCGGTTTCGGCGGCCCCGCCGGGGCCTCAACCGGCAGGAGTTCGTCGGCGCGGTCCAGGCGATGCTGGCAGAGGCCGCGAGCCGCAAGGCGACGTTCGTCGCGGAGGGGATGGCCGACACCTTCGTGGAGGACGTGGAACGGCTGCTGACCCAGTATCTCGAGGCGATCACCCAGAAGGGATTGGGCGAGGCGCAGCGGGTGGCAGCGGTGGCCGAGTTGCCGGAGATCACCAAGGAGATGATGCAGGTGCTGCGGCGGCTGGACGCCATCAACCGGAAGCGGTGGCAGAAGAGCCCGGAACTGCTGGCGGCCTGGCGGAGTGCCAAGGACGTGACCTGGCCGCACGTGAAGCCGGTGGCGCAGGAGTCCGAGCCGGGTCGGGGGAAGGGAGGGAAGGAGCACGCGGCGTGAGGGCCGCGGGACCGGGGACCGGGGGACCGTCGGCTATCGGTCCCTCGGTCTGTCGGCCCGCATCCGCCTCCCGGGAGCAGGAGAATCCCATCGCCGGACCTACATTCGATCTACTCCCTGTGGAACTTGACCCTGTAATACGCAGAGCGAGATTTACCCCCGCATGAGACGTTCGTTCGCCGCCCCGGCCACTGCAGGCTATCGCGGTGCCAGCGCGAAACACCACTCTCCGGAAGGGTCCTAAGGAGGGCGGTTGGAACGAGCCAGATCACCAGCCGATACCGGCTGGACGCAGGCGACGCCGAGCTGATGTGCTGCCGTAGCCGTAGACCCCCGGAAGGGGAACCGGTCGAGAGGGAGTAGGACCGGAACATGGAGGTAACGGGGGCACCACCCCGGGGAGCCTGAGGGCCATGACGACGATGTTGCCGATCCGCCGGTCGCCCACGCACCCGGGTCAGATGTTACTGAGGGAGTTCCTCGAACCGGGGGCGCTCACCCAGGCCGACGCTGCTGATCGTCTGGGGATCAGCTATCGGCGGCTGAAGGAGATCATCGATGGCAGGCGGGGCGTGAGCCCGGATACCGCCCACCGGCTCGAGCGCCTGTGCGGGATGGACGCCGACTTCTGGCTCACGCTGCAGCGGCAGTGGGACCTGTGGCACGCGCGATAGGGCGAACGCGACCGGTGGTTCCGACCGTCTCCCGATTTCACCCCCTTGACTCGATACCTTGGTATCAGGTGCATCTTCTTCCTCATCCAGGGAGGGTACCAGAGTGCGAACGGGCGAGCTTGCGAAGAGAGCGGGAGTCAATGTCCAGACACTGAAATACTACGAGCGCCGTGGACTCCTCCTCGAACCCAACCGGCGGGCCTCCGGCTACCGGGAATATGACGCCGATGCCGTCTTGCGGGTGCGCTTCATCAAGCGAGCCCAGGAACTGGGGTTCAGTCTCGCGGAAATAGCGGAGCTGCTGACCCTCCGCCTGGCCGCCGAGCGGAGCCGTCCCGAAGTACGTACTCTGGCCGCGGACAAGCTCAGGACCATCGACGGCAAGGTCCGGCAGCTCCTGGCGATGCGCGAAGCACTGTCTCGTCTGCTCGACGCCTGCCAGGGCGAGAGTGGCGCTCTCGACTGCCCGATCATCGAAGCTCTGGAGGCGCATGCGGAAGCCGGCACTCCGGGAAGCGAGAAGCATGACTAGGAATCCAGCGCTGAAGAGATGGATCGGAGGGGTATCGGTCGTTCCCGGTCTCGGGGTCGCCATGCTCTCAAAGTTCACCTGCTCGCTCTGCGTAGCGGCATATGCCGGCATGCTGTCGTCGCTCGGATTGGGATTCCTCGCTACTAGCCGCGGACTCACGGTGTTCACTGGCGCGCTGCTTGCGGCCGGACTCTTGAGTCTCTGGTGGTCGGCCCGGGCCCACGGGCACCACGGTCCACTCGTCCTCACACTGATGGGCTCAGCTCTACTTCTTGCCGGGCGCCTGGCCTGGAGCGATCCGGGGCTTCTGTATTCCGGTGGCGCCGCTGTGTTCGCCGCCTCGGTTTGGAATCTCTGGTACGTGCGGCGGCCAAGGCGGCAATTGGTAGGGCTGGGCGACAGTCATCAAACACCAATCCTCTAAGGAGGCCACCATGGCGCGGCGAACCGTTGAAGTCTTTACCGCTGGCTGCGAGGTATGTGATGACGCCCTGCAGCTCCTGCGGACGATCATTTGCGAGAGCTGTGACCTTCACGTTCACGAGATGCGGACCGACACGGGAATGGCCAAGGCCAGGCAGTATGGAGTCACCCGGGTACCCTCGGTGGTGGTCGATGGCCGGTTGGCCGATTGTTGCAAACAGGGGGGGTTCAACGAATCGATCCTCCGCGGTCTAGGTGTGGGCACACGATCATAGTGCCACTGGCAGCGCTGCACGGGGACGTCCTCGCCGACGTGACCTGGCCGCACGTGAAGCCGGAAGCGCCTGAGCCGAAGCCCGATGGCGGGAAGGGAGGCGGGGAGGTAGCGGCGTGAGGGCGCACGTCGTACAGGCGCCAGGTTGTCACCGCCGGGCGATAGAGCCGGTCAAAGTTCAGCCGGAACCTGCGCGGCGGGTCAGGCGGCAGCGGAGCCGGGACGAAGGCGGAAAAGCCCCCGGCCTACGCTGTTTCGCTTTGACAGCAAAACTTGCCTGGGTGGCGACGGAACCCAGCCAGCCCTCCGCCTGTCACAAACCCCGCCCCTCGCTGGTTCCTCCCACATCCGGAGGTCCTCAGAACCCACCAGGGAGGCGGTCATGTCGCGATTCGATTCATCCTGGGGCGCGGTCCCCCGCAGTATCTGCATCGCCGTTGCCCTCGCCGCCTGCGGTGGTGACAGCACCACGCCCAATCAGGGCTGACTGGACGAGGCCGGCAACCCGCTCCCGCTCCGCCCGGATACCGAGCGGGTTGACCTTGGCACTCCGACCTTCTCCAACCCCACCGTGGGGACCAATCCGCTGTTTCCGGTGGATCAGGCAACCTCCTACATCCAGCTCGGCCAGGTCGGTGGTCTGCCCTTCCGAGCGGAGGTAACCTACCTGCCCACCACAAGGATCATCACCTGGAAGGGCAACCAGATCGAGGTGGTGCAATCGCAGTACTTCGCCTTCATCAACGGGCGGATCGAGGAAGTGGCCATCGACCACTACGGTCAGGCGGACGACGGATCGGTGTGGTATTTCGGCGAGGATGTCTTCAACTACGCCGACGGGGTGGTGGCCGATCTGGACGGCACCTGGCTCGCCGGGCGCGACGGTCCGGCGGCGATGATCATGCCCGCCTCACCCCAAGTGGGGAAAGTGTACCGGCCGGAGAACATCTGCGGCCTGGTGTTCGAGGAGGTCACGGTCAAGGCCACGGGAGTCATGGTGAACGGCCCCACCCGGTGCCGGGCGCGATCGACGTGACCGAGCTGCACCAGGACGGCGCGTACGAGGACAAGACCTTCGCGCCCGGCTACGGCGAATTCACCACCGGCTACCCCGGCGACATCGAGGCGGTTGCCATCGCGGTGCCAATTGACGGGCTGGCCGGCCTCCCGCCCGCGGAGCTCGACGCGATCACCACCGGCGCCGACAGCGTCTTCGACGCCGCCCAGGCGGGCGACTGGACCAAGGCCTCGAACGCGGTTACCGCGATCACCACGGCCTGGAACAGCTATGACGCGGGCGGGGTGCCGCCGCTGCTCGATACCCAGATGACCGACACGCTGGCCGCACTGACCGCAGCCGTGACGGCGAACCAGGCGGGTCCGGCCCGGCAGCAGACGGTGGCGGTGGCGATGGCGGCGCACGATTTCCGGCTGCGGCATCGGCCCGCGGCAGAGATTGACCTGGCGCGGTTCGAGCTGTGGGCCCGGCAGACCCTGATTGACGCGGCCACGACCGATGCCGCGGGGGTCTCAGGCGACGCCGCCACGCTGGAATGGATCCGAGACCGTTTCGTGCACACCTTGAGCGCGCCGGACGCCACTCAACTCAACACCCTGGTGGCCAATCTCCGGACCGCCGCCAATGCAGCGGACATGACGGCCGCCAGTCAGGCTGCCACGGCGCTGCGAGCATTTGTCGCCGGGTTGCCGTGAGTGGCGGAGCTCGATCCCTTCATGCGTCCACTGCAGCGAGGACTCAGGCCCTGGGCCTCAGGCCGCGACCAGGAGCCCCGTCGCATACATTACCAGCATGCCCGCCAATACCCCTCCTGCGGTGAGGGGCGTCCAGAGCGGTCCATCGGTCTCCTGGGCCACGATTCGGTAGAGTGCGATGACCACCTGCGCGATGGCGCCCGCGCCGACACTCAGGAACAGGGTCGCGTACAGGGCCGAGTAGGCAAGCCCGCCGATCCATGCCCCGAGAATCGTGGGGGCGCCAGCCAGCAGCCCCAGCGCGATGAGCGTCTTGAGCCTCGGCGCGTCGCGCGCAATGGGCGCGACGATGCCGAGCCCCTCGGTGGAATTGTGCAGCATGAAGCCGACCACGAGGAATGCCCCAAGGGAGGCCTCTCCGAGCGAATAGGCCGCGCCGATCGCGAGACCCTCGCCCAGGTTGTGCAGCCCGATGCCGATCGCGATCAGGAACGCGACGGCACGACGGCTTTCCGCTCCCCCGTCCTTAAGCCTGGCGCGTGACACCATCTGCAGCAGGAGGAAGGTTCCGACCGCACCCACCAGCACGACGAGCGTTCCCTGGAACGCGCCGGCGACGGCCTTGGCCGCTTGGAGCGCTTCGTGCACGGCGTCGGCGCCCAGGAACACCAGGAGCCCGGCGGTGAGCGCGAGCGCAAAGTGGATCCAGCGGCGCTCAAGCCGCCGCAGGAGCGGAAACCAGAGCAGTCCGATCGCCACCGGCAGGACCCCGACGTAGAGCCCGATCAGCGCGAACACCCCGAAGAAACGCAGCCCCGGGCGGGGCGTCTCGGCGGCGACCACTATCTCGTGAGTAAAGGTGAGGCCGGTGGACGTCAGCAGCTTCACCTGGTGCGCCTCCCCCTCGACCCAGGGGTACGGCAGTTCGATGGTGGCACTCCCGAGGCGCCGGATCGTGGCGGACGGCTGAATGGTGAAGCCCCAGAACGCGTCGTCCACGAGCACCTGGGCAACCGTCACCGGGTCGGGCCCACCGTTGACCATCTCCACCCTGATCTTGTTGGGCCCCAGGGTCACCCGATCGAAAGTCAGCTCCTCCACCGGGGGGAGGCCGCGGCGGAGGAACTGGAGGAGGTTCCCCCGCAGCACGATCACCGACAGCACGGCGAGGAGTGCCACCGGGAGCAGCGCCCAGATCCAGGTACGTGGACGCGCGGTACTCACGCGATGGTCTCCGCTACGTTGAACATCCCCATCCAGCCGAGCTCGGTGAACTCCGACTGGTGGGCATGAAACATGAAGAGTCCGGTGTGGTCGTAGGTGAACTCGAGGATGTGCCGTTCGCCCTGGCACATCATCACCGTATCGGTGTAGTCCTGGGGCGTCAGCGTCGTTCCGGTGCGGTAGACGTGGAACATGTTGCCGTGCAGATGGATCGAATTCACCGGGTCAAGCTCGAGCATGTTGACCAGGTACAGCCGTTGCAGCTCGCCCTTGCGCACCGGGATGGGGGTCTTCTGGTAGGCAAACGCAATGGTGTTCGCGGCGTAGATCTCGTTCTCTCCGTCGAAGTTGGTGTCGAAGCCGTTCATCACCATCACCATCTCGCGCGCGGGCGGACGCGGCGTCCTGGGATCGATGATGAACGTGCCGTACAGCCCTTTGCCGATGTGTTTCTTGATTGGAATGGTATGGCAGTGGTACAAGTGCAGCCCGAAGGGCGCCGCGTCGAACTGGTACACAAACTCCTTCCCCGGCTCCACCACCTCGAAGACCCCGTCCATGCTGGCGGCGTGGATACCGTGGAAGTGCATGGTGTGCGGATGCCGGCTCGCGTTCTGGAACTGGACCCGCACCCGGTCACCCACGGTGGCCCGAAGCGTCGGCCCCGGCACCTGCCCGTTGTAGGTCCACGCGGGAAACATGACGCCCGGCGCCACCTCGATCTCCTGATCGATCGCGGCGATCTCGAACTCTCGCAGCGTGCGGCCGTCCGGCAAGCGGCTGGTCCGGCCGTAGTCGAACTGTTCGAGGAAGGCGAGCGGATCGATCGACCCGCGGACCACGTTGCCCACTGTGCCGGCGGTATGCGGCAGGTGGGCCGACGACTCCGCCAGCTGCTCGGCGGCCTCCAGCGTCTTTGCCGCCGCGGCCACGCCAGCGATGCCGACGGCACCACGCATCAAGAGGTCTCGCCGGGAGACGCCCCCCGGGCTCATTCGGCCCTCGTCGCGAGCACCACGCAACCGAGCGACCGCGCGAGCTCATGGCCGATGACCTGTTCGCGGCCGGCCAGGCCCGCGAGACAAACCGTGACGGGCCCGTCGAAGGGCTGACGGGCGAGCACCGTGAAGGCGATCCCCGGCTTGAAACCGAGCGAGGCGATGTAGCGAAGGCGCTCCGCGTCCCGGTCTCCCACCTGCCGAAGCTCCGCCACCTGGCCGACCGCGATCTCGGCGAGTGGGATCAGCGAGAGCTGCTCAATGTCCCCCGCGCTCGTCGGGATGGGCGCTCCGTGTGGGTCGTAGCGGGGATGCCCGAGTGCCGCCGCCATCCGCTCGATGAGCTCGTCGGAGACGGCGTGCTCCAGTCGCTCCGCCTCGTCATGGACCAGGTCCCACTCATAGCCGAGCCTCGAGGTGAGATAGGCCTCCAGTACCCGGTGTCGCCGCACCACGCGGAGTGCGGCGACTCTCCCCGCCTCCGTGAGCTGGGCACCGTGGTAGGGTTGGTGCTCCAGCCACCCGGACTCGGCGAGCCGTCGAAGCATGCCGCTGACAGACGGCGGGGCTACCGCCAGCGCCGAAGCGATGGCGCTGGTCTGAGCCGCGCGACCCTCCGAACCAAGCTGGTAGATGACCTTGAGGTAGTCTTCGGTCGAACGGGATAGGCCAGACTCGGCGACTGCCATCATGCTGGCGGACCCGCCGGCTGATGCAGTACGAACATGTTTCATCGGAGGCCCTACTTTATAATCTAGGCTAGCCTTAACATAGGATGACTGCGGCCTATATACAAGGTGAAAGCCGTTCGGCGAGTACCTAGACTCCAAGTAAAGGCAGGGCAGGGACCGTCTTGCCTCATAGCCCCTCTTACGCTACTGTCCACGCCCAATGCTCCCCCGGCGTCTTACCGCGGTTCTGTTCCTCGTGCTGTTCTCCGTCTCCACTTCCCTGGATGCGGCGATCGAGCTGTCGGCCGACGCGGGCACTCCCTCGCCCGCGCCGATGCACGACCAGAGCGCGGTCCCTTGCGTGGGACTTTGCGGCTGCCACGTGGCGTGCGTGACGGCCGACAGCCCGCAATCCCGCTTGCCCCTCGCGTCCCCCACCCCACAGCCTCTCGGGGCACTCACCCTGGCGCCGGAATCGCGCGCGCCCGAGCTCAGCCCGCCCCCTCCCAAGCCGTAGCCGCTCCTCCCAACTCACATCCGATCGAACCATTGGACCCCGGCCGTCACGGCACCGGGGAGGAGAGGCTATGCTCGCGGTACTTGCATTACTCGGGGCGCTGCAGTCCGGCGCGGCCCGGGACACGGTTGTGCTCTCGCTGGACGACGCGGCACGACGGGCGACGGCGGTCAGTCCGCTGGTCGAACTCGCCATCGGCGAACTGCGCCGGGCCGAGGGGCTGCGGGCCGAGGCCGGGTGGCCGCTGGCGTCCAATCCCGGGGTGGACTTCAACCGCACCCGGCGGCGGGCCGCCGGGGCGACCAGCTACGATCACGAGTGGGTGATCTCCCAGGAACTGGAGATCGCCGGCCAATGGTCGCTCCGCCGCCGGGCCGCCTCCGCCCTGACCCGCGCAAGCTCCGCCCGGATCGAGGATGGCCGCCGGCTGGCCGCGCTCGAGGCGCGCCAGCTTTACGTGGCGCTGTCCGTGGCCGAGCGGCGCAACGTGCTGGCCGATTCCGCCGCGGCGTTCGCCGAGCGGCTGGCCGGCTTCGCGCGCCGGCAGTTCGAGGCGGGCGAGATGAACCGGCTGGAGCTCAACGCCGCCATTCTTGAAGGGGCCCGGGCCCGGAGCGTAGCCGACCGGATCGCCGCCGATCGCTCCGCCGCCGCCGCAGATCTCGGCCGCGTGCTCGCCCTCCCGCCGGACAGTGCGCTCCGCACCCAGACCCTTCCGGTCATTCCGGAGTTCACCTGGACCTCCGACAGCGCCCTGGTGGCGCTGGCCCGCGGCCGGCGCCCGGATCTGCTCGCCTCTCAGCAGGGGTACGCCAGTGCGCGCGCGGCCGCGACGCTGGCTGGCCGTTCGCTATTCCCGAACCTGGTGTTCTCCCTCAACGCCGGCGCCGAAGGCGGCACCGACCGGCTGCTCGGCTTCGGCCTCGGGTTCAGCGTTCCACTGCTCTATCGGGGGCAGGCGGTGCGCGGGGCGGCCGCGGCGGAGCTGGCCACGGCCCACTCCCAGCTCAGCACCACGGAGCGCGCCGTCCTCGCCGAACTGCAGACCGCCACCTCCCGCTACTCCCGCGCCCGGTCGGCCGAGCGCCGCTTCGCCCGGGAAGTGCTGGGGGCGGCGGAAGAGAACGTGATCCTGACCGAACGCGCCCTCCAGGAGGGCGAGGTCAGCCTGACGGACGTGATCCTCCTCCGCCGCACAGCGCTGGACGCGCAACTCGAATACCTCGACGTGCTCACCACCAGCTACTTCGCCTGGTTCGACTTCGCCGCGACCCTCGGCGCCGAGCCCACTGACCTCCCCTCACTGCTGAGCGGGACGGAGAACTGACATGATGACTCGACGACTGTACGGCTGCGGTAGCCTCCTCCTGCTGCTGCTCCTGGCCTGTGGCCGGGAGGAGCCGGCCGCCTCCCCCCCGGAGGCCGCCATCTCGGCCGACCTGGTGGAGCTGGACTCGGCCCAGATCCGGGCGGCCGGGCTGGTCCTCGCGCCGGTGGGGACCCTCCCGCCTGACACGCTTTCGCTGACCGGCACCGTCACGTTCAATCCCTCCCGGGTAAGTCACGTCGGCCCGCGCACCCCGGGTCGGCTCCGGCGGGTGCTGGTCGAGATCGGGACCCACGTGGCGCCGGGGGACTCACTGGCGGTCCTCGACAGCCCGGAACTGGGGGCGATGCAGACCGGCTGGCTCAAGGCGCGCGTCGCCAAGGAGGTGGCCGCCCGCAACTTCGAGCGGACCGAACGACTTTACCAGGAGGGCATCGTCTCCGAGCGACGGCACCTCGAAGCCGAGGCGGAGTTGCGGGGGCGCGAGGCCGACCTGGCCGCGGCCATCCAAGCGCTCGCCGCCTCCGGGGCGGAGACGGACACGGTGGCGACCGGGCTCTTCGTGCTGCGCGCCCCCCTCGCCGGAGAGGTGGTGGAGAAACACGCGACGGTGGGCGAGGTGGTGGGTCCCGAGGCGGATCTCTTCACGGTCGGCGATCTGAGCCAGCTGTGGCTCCAGTTCGACCTGTTCGAGTCCGATCTGTCGCGCGTCCGCCTGGGCCAGTCCGCCCGGGTGGTGGCCCAGGCCTACCCGGACCGGGTCTTCCAGGGGGCGGTGGCATACATCGGCGCCCAGGTGGACAGCGTCTCCCGCAGTCTCAAGACCCGAATCGAGATCCCCAACCCCGGCCATGTGCTCAAGCCGGGCATGTTCGTGCGGGCCGCCCTCCTGCTCGAAGAGACCAGGCCCGTCCCGGGCCTGCCGCGCGACGCCGTCCAGACCGTGGCGGGCAAGCCGGTGGTCTTTGTCCGGAGCGGGCCGGGGCGATTTCAGGCGCGCCCGGTGCGACTCGGCAACGAGCGCGCCGGAGGCTGGGTGGAAATCACCGAGGGAGTGCAATTGGGCGACACCGTGGTGACCCGGGGCAGCTTTGCCCTCAAGGCCCAGCTCGAAGGCGCCGGCGAGGATTGAGACTCCCATGATCAAGTCAATCGTTGATTGGGCCCTGAACCAGCGGCTCCTCGTGCTGGTGGGCGCGCTGGGAGTCGGCGGCGGCGGCTACGTCGCCCTCCGGGGCCTGCCGGTGGATGCCTTTCCCGATGTCTCGCCGGTGCTGGTGCAGGTCACGACCGAGGCACCGGGCCTCGCCCCGCAGGAGACGGAGGCACTCGTCACCTATCCGGTCGAGGTGGCCATGAATGGCCTGCCGGGGGTCACCCACATCCAGTCGATCTCCGCCTTCGGACTCTCGGCGGTCAACGTCTACTTCGAGGATGACGTTGATATCTACTTTGCTCGGCAACTGGTCTTTGAGCGGATGCAGGCCGCCCGGGAGAACATCCCGCCCGGATTGGGCGAGCCGGCGCTGGGGCCGATCACCAGCGGCCTGGGCCAGGTCTACCAGTATCTGGTCACCGGTGAGGGGATCTCCGCCGATTCGCTGCGCACGCTGCAGGACTGGATCGTCAAATTCCAGCTCCGCACGGTTCCGGGCGTCACCGAGGTGCTGTCGTTCGGCGGGGACGTCAAGCAGTTCCAGGTCCGGCTGGATCCGGCCCGCCTGATCCAGTATGGGGTCACGGTGCCCCAGGTGGTGGAGGCGCTGGAGCGGAACAACGCCAATGCCGGCGGACAGTACATCGTCCGGGGCGCCGAGGAATACCTGGTGCGGGGACTGGGCTTCGTCCGGACCCTGACCGACATCGGCAACATCGTGGTGGCCGAGCGGGAGACCGCCCCCGTGTACGTGCGCAACCTGGGCGAGGTGGGGTTCGGACCGGAGATCCGCCGGGGCGCCGTGACGGTGAACGGGGAGGGAGAGAAAGTCGCCGGCATCGTCCTCAAGCGGATCGGGGAGAACACCTCGGCCGTGATCGAGCGGGTGCGCGTAAAGGTCGCGGAAGTGGGCCGAGCCCTGCCGCCCGGTGTCCGGATCGTGCCGTTCTACGACCAGGCCGACCTGGTGGAGCGCGCCGTCTCGACGGTTCGGGATGCCCTGCTCGAGGGCAGTGTGCTCATCGTGCTGGTGCTGTTCCTGTTTCTCGGCGACGTGCGCAGTTCGCTGATCGTCACGGCGATGCTCCCCGCCTCGGCGCTGCTGGCGTTCATTCTGATGCGTGTGACCGGCCTCTCCGCCAACCTGATGTCGCTCGGCGGACTGGCCATCGGCATCGGCATGATGGCCGATGGCGGGGTCGTGATGGTGGAGAATATCTATCGCCTGCTCGCTGAACATCATGGCGACGGTGTGCCACGCCTCACCCTGATCCGGCGTGCGGCCCATGAGGTGGCGCGGCCGGTGGTCTTCGCCATCGTCATCATCATCATCGTCTTCCTGCCGCTGTTCACCCTGGAAGGGGTCGAGGGCAAGTTGTTCAAGCCCATGGCGCTCACCATTACGTTCGCCATGCTCGGGTCGCTGCTGTTTTCCCTCACGCTGGTCCCGGTACTCTGCGCGCTGGGCCTCAAGGGCGGGCGGGAGGAGGACACGTGGGTGATGCGCTGGATCAAGGCCCGGTACACTCCCCTGCTCCGCTGGGCGCTGGGCCGGCGGCGCACCGTCGTGACCGCGAGTGGAGCCGGGCTGGTACTCAGTCTCCTGCTGGTGCCGTTCCTGGGCACCGAATTCGTGCCGGCGCTGGAGGAGGGTTCGATCCTCTATCGGGTGACCCTCGCGCCCAGCGCCGGTCTCGATGAGGCCATTCGGGTCGCCGGCCGAATGGAGCGCCTGGCCAGGGAGTTTCCCGAGGTGATCGACGTGGTGTCCAAGATCGGCCGCGCCGAGGCGGGGGGCGACCCCGAACCGGTCAACAACGTCGAGACCACCGTCACCCTCTGGCCGATCGAGTCGTGGACGACCGGCCGGGACAAGGACGCGCTGGTGGACGCCATGCGGCTGCGGATGGCCGAGGTGCCCGGGGTCGCGCTCAACTTCTCCCAGCCCATCGCGACCCGGGTGGACGAGTTGCTCTCGGGCGTGCGGGCCCAGCTCGCCATCAAGATCTTCGGCGAGGACCTCGATACCCTGGCCCACCTGGCTGGCGGAGTCGAGCGGGTGATCCGGGCGACCGCGGGGGCGCAGGACGTCCAAACCGAGCAGGTCCTGGGACAGCCACAACTGCTGGTCCGGGTGGACCGGGAGGCGGTCGCCCGCCTGGGACTGAACGTGGATGATGTCCTGACCGTGGTCCGCAGTGCCATCGGCGGATCGGAGGCCGGTCAGGTATTCGTGGGGCAGCGACGGGTCGACATCTTCGTCCGCTACGCCGAATCGTACCGGGCGACGGTGCAGGACATCGGCCGGGCGCTGGTGGCCACTCCGGCCGGAGGCCGGGTGCCGCTCTCCCAGGTGGCCCAGCTCGAGGAGGTCCTCGGTCCCAAGCAGATCAGCCGGGAGGCCAACCAGCGGCGGATCGTGGTGCAGGCCAACGTTGATGGCCGGGATCTGGGCGGATTCGTGGCGGAGGCGCAGGCCGGCGTGGCGAGCCAGGTACGGCTCCCGCCCGGATACTTCGTGACCTGGGGCGGCCAGTTCGAGAACCAGCGCCGGGCAATGGCGCGCCTCGCCCTGATCGTGCCGGTGACCCTGGGCCTGATCTTCCTCCTGCTGTTCAGCTCCTTCAACTCGGTGCGGCAGGCCACCCTGATCATCCTGAATGTGCCGTTCGCGATGATCGGGGGGATTGTCGCCCTGTTCATCTCGGGCCAGTACCTGAGTGTGCCCGCCTCCGTCGGATTTATCGCCCTCTTCGGGGTCGCCGTGCTTAACGGTGTGGTGCTGGTCAGCTACATCAACCAGATGCGGGACGAGGGACTGGCCATCCGTGACGCCATCGAGAAGGGCACCCTGATGCGGCTCAGGCCGGTGCTCATGACGGCGCTGGTGGCCAGCCTCGGCCTGGTGCCGTTGCTGCTGGCGAGTGGCGCCGGTTCGGAAATCCAGCGCCCGCTCGCCACGGTGGTCGTCGGCGGGCTGGTATCATCCACCATTCTCACGCTCATTCTGCTCCCGGTGCTCTATGGCGTGTTCACGCCAGGCACGGCGGAGCCCGGGGAGGCCGCATGAAGCTCATCTGCGCAATCGTCAAGCCATTCAAGGTCCCCGAACTGGTCGACGCCTTCCGGAACGACCCGGGGTTTCCGGGCATGACCGTGCTCCAGGGCGGCGGGTTTGGCCGGGAGCGAGCCCGGCCGCACCCGCATAGTCCCATGGAGGATCTCAGCGATTTCAGTTCCCATTCGGTCATCCTCGTCGGGGCACCCGCTGCGCAGGCCGAGGCGATCATGGAACGGATGGCGCGCATCGCGCACACCGGGCAGCCGGGCGATGGCAAGGTGTTCGTGCTGTCGCTCGAAGCGGCGATCGCACTTACCACCGGGGAACGGGGCGAAGCGGCGCTCGCGTGACATGACGTTTTTCCGAGGAGTACGCCGATGGGGCATGACCATGCGCACGGGACGCCAGACTACAACCGGGCGTTCGCCGTCGGGATCGGGCTCAACCTCGCCTTTGTGATCGTGGAGGCGATCTACGGCATCCGGGCGCATTCGCTTGCGCTCGTGGCGGATGCCGGACACAACCTGAGCGACGTCGCCGGTCTGCTCCTCGCCTGGGGCGCCAGCGTGCTGGCGGCTCGCCGACCCACCCCCCGCCGCACCTACGGCCTGCGGCGGTCGTCGATCCTTGCCGCCCTCGGCAATGCGCTTCTGCTGCTGATCGCGGTTGGCGCGATCGCCTGGGAGGCCGTTCACCGCTTCCAGAACCCTGAGCCAGTCGCCAGCGGGATGGTCGTCTGGGTCGCGCTCATGGGCATCGGGATCAACACGGCCACGGCCCTGCTGTTCCTGCGGGGCAGGAAGCAGGACCTGAATATTCGGGGTGCATTTCTCCATATGGCGGCGGATGCCGCGGTCTCGGGCGGGGTCGTGGTGGCCGCCCTGATCATGCAACGCACCGGGTGGCTCTGGCTTGATCCCGCCGTGAGCCTCGGCATTGCCGTGATCATCACCATCGGTACCTGGGCACTTCTGCGAGACGCGGTGAACCTGGCCCTGGATGCGGTCCCCGAGGGGATCGAGCCGGCCGTCGTGGCGTCCTATCTCGCGAGCCTGCCGGGGGTCATGGGCGTCCACGACCTCCACATCTGGGGCATGAGCACCACCCAGGTGGCGCTCACGGCGCATCTTGTCCTGCCGGTGCCGTCGAATGACGACCCCCTGCTGGCAAGGGCGTGCCGAGAACTGCACGACCGATTCGGCATCGAGCACGCGACCCTGCAGATCGAGCGAGACGAAAGCGTCGGGAGTTGTACCGTGGCGTCAGCGGAGGTGGTCTGACACACGCCGCCAATCTCGTTTCCAGGCTACCTCTGCATCACCCCGTCGTGCATCACACCATCCCCTGCATTCGCCCGATGTCCGGAGGTCGCGCCGCCATCGAGCCGGTAGCGTCCGGCCTCCCCTAGAACCACTGCCACCACCAGCGCCACTCGAACAGTACCTTGCCCCAGTGCCACCAGCGGCTGGGGGCGCGGAGTGCCACCGATGGGGTCGGCTCGCCGTAGAAGTTGCCCGCTCCGATTCCGGCCCGCCCGTCACCGGTTTCGAGGAAACACTCGCCATGACCGTCGAAGGTGCGTGCCGTGCCCTTCCCCGTCCACGCCGCGGCGAGATTCGCCGCCACCACTTCCGCCTGACGGTGGGCGAAGACCCCCGCCTTGGGCAGCGGCTTCCCCATCGCGAGCGGGACCGTGGTGACGTCACCGATGGCGTAGACGCCCGGGAACGAGGTCTCGAAGGTGCTTCGGTCCACCTTCACCCATCCGGTCTCTCCGGCGAGCTTCGACGCCCGGATTACGGCGGGGGCCCGGTGCGGCGGGATGTAGACCAGCAGGTCGAAGGGCGCCTTGATCCCGTTGGCGAAGGCCAAGGTGCGGGTGGCGCTGTCCACCGCAGTGACCTGGTGTTCCGGATGATAGCGGATGCCCCGGCTCTCGACGATCTGGCGCACCGCCGCCGAGACGGCGGGACCGGCCACGCCCATCGGTCCGGGCTCGGCGGCATACAGGTCTAGCTCGACTTGGGCGCGGACGCCCCGTCGGCGGAGGAACGCCTCAATCAGCATGACCGCCTCATACGGGGCGGCGGGGCACTTATAGGCCGGCGCGGCGGTGAGCACGACGACTCGCCCCGAGCGGATGCTGCCGAGCGCATCGCGGATCGCCTCCGCTCCCGGGATGGAGTAGAGGTTGTGCCCGCCCTGGGCCAGCCCCGGGATCAGCTCGGGGGCCAGTTCCGCACCGAGGGCAATGACAAGCGCCTCGCCGGCCAGTTCGCGCCCGCCGGCCGTCACTGTCCGCGTCGCGGGGTCAATCGTTTCGACCTCCGCCTGAACGACCTCGATCCCCTTCCGCCCCAGCGCGGCGAGGGGGCGCTGAATCGTGTCCGCTGTGCGGTCCCCGGTCGCAAGCCAGAGCAGGGAGGGCTGAAAGAGATGCCGAGCCTCCCGGTCGATCAGGATGACGGGGTCGGTCCGCGGCAGCAGACCGCGCAGCCTGGTCGCCGCCACCACCCCGCCCACGCCGCCGCCCAGGACGATGACTGTTCTGCCGCTCATGCCTGCCTCCTAGAAAACCAGCACCCGGTCCGCCCACAGGGTCCAGTCGGTGAGCTCTTCCAGCGAACTGCGGCGGGCGCCCTCGATCAGTTCCGGGTCCTGCAGACCCCGGGCATCCATGCAACTGCCGCAGACCCCCACCTCTCCCCGGTGCTGCAGCACCACCTGGAGCATGCGGGCCAGGTTGTAGTAGCCCTGGGGCACCTTCTGGCCGGCCCGGGCACACCCGGCCGCGTCACCCATGAGGAAGACGCGAACCTCCTGCTCCGGCCGCTTGACCAGGGAGCCGGCGAGTCGGAGCGCGTTATAGCTCCGCTCGGTGCCGTACGGGGGATCGTTGAGGATCAGCAAAGTCTTCATCGGGTGGCTCCGCGGGCACGCCGCGCACGCGGGCGTGAACTGGCCTCGTCCCCCGTCACCACCGGAAACCCCAGGGCCCGCCAGTCGGGAATGCCTGCTTCCAGCCGCACCGCGCGATAGCCCCTGGCCCGAAGCCGGGCGATGGCCTCGACCGCCAGCACGCAATATGGCCCCCGGCAGTAGGCGACAATCTCGGTCCGTCGCGGTAACTCCTTCAGTCGCCGCTCCAGCTCGGCGAGCGGAAACGATATGGCGCCCGGAATGTGACCGGCACGGAACTCCTCGGCGGGCCGCACATCAATGACTCGGGCCTCTCCCCGGGCCACTCGTGCCAGCAGGGCTTGCTGATCGACCGGCTCGAACTGGCCCCGGCTGTCGAGGAAGGCCTGCGTCACCCGCGCAATCTCCGCGGCCCGCGACTCCGCCAGGAGACGCAGCTCGCGATAGAAGCGCGTCACCTGATCGTCCGGGAGGAAGTAGGTGACATGGAGCCCCCGTTTCTTCGCCTGGACCAGGCGCGCCTCCCGCAGGACCTGCAGATGCTGGGAGGTGTTGGCGACGGCCTGGCCCGTCTCCCGGGCCAGACTCTCCACCGTCCGCGGTCCCTGGGCCAGGAGATCCAGCAGTTCCAGGCGGATGGGGCTGGCCGCCGCCTTGCTGATCCGGGCGAACTGCTCGTAGATGGCGTCCTTGAAGCGGCGGGCGCTGGTCGGCATGGTCGGCGGCCTCACAGTATTCAATTGATTACTTGAATACTAGGATACGGCCCGGCGGCGGCCGCGTCAAGCGGCTACATCTGCATCATCCCCTCGTGCATCGCCAGCATCCGCCCCATCCGCCCGATGTGGGACTGCATCCGGCCTTGGAGCACGGCCCCCGAGAGACCCGGCAGGTCGGCCAGATCCTGCCGGAGCGAGTCGCCCAGGGCCGCCCAGGCCGCGTCGGGCGCCATGTGCATCCCGCGCATGTCGGCGCCCATCGCATCCATCATGCGTGAGGCCAGGTCCTGGTGCGCCGCCATCATGGCGAGCATCTGCGCCGGCGTCGCGCCCGCCAGCGAGTCCAGGTGGGCCCGCATCGCGGGTATCATGTCCACGCCCTGCATCGCCATCTGCATGCCGCCCATCCCGCCGTGCGTCCGCCGGCGGCGTGTCGGCCTTCTTGCCGCACGCCGAAAGTGTCACCACGGCCATCGCCAGAACTGCGTAGAGTGCGCGCATCGCTCGTTCTCCCATTCGAGGTCTGAAGTGCTTTCCTGCAGTTTCTCTATGCCCGGTGGAGCCCCCGCCGGCGCCAGATGTAGTAAATCACCGGAATCACCACGAGAGTGAGCACCGTCGAGGTCACCATTCCCCCGATCATCGGCGCCGCGATCCGCTGCATCACCTCGGCGCCGGTCCCATGCGCCCAGAGCGCCGGGAGGAGTCCTAACATGATGGCCGCAACGGTCATCGGCTTGGGCCGGAGGCGGTTGACGGCACCCGCCTCGATGGCCTGAACCAGGCCGGCCAGCGTGAGTCCCAGCGGGTGAGCGCCGTGGCCGAGCTGCCGGAGATCACGAAGGAGATGATGCAGGTGATGCGGCGGCTGGACGCGATCAACCGGAAACGGTGGCAGCGGCACCCGGAGCTGCTGGCGGCGTGGCGGAGCGCGAGGGACGTGGCGTGGCCAGAGGGGGGGCCGGGCGGGCGGGAAAGTGCGGCAGCTAAACCGGGGAGCGGGAAGGCCGAAGGAGCGCCAGTGACGGGCTGCTCAGGTTCGCAGCCTCGCCTCGCCCGAATCCCGAAAGGCGTTCGCGTGCGCCAGGGCCGTAATCGCCGCCGCGCGATCGGTGAAGTCAATGGCCCCGGTGAACTCCTGGGCTCGCTCGAGCATCGGGAGCATCAGGCCGGGGCGGTCCCGGCGGGTCAGCTCGCGCAGCGCCCCCAGATAGTCCTCGCGGTACACCGTCGGGATCAGGATCCGCCGCTGCCCAGACGCGACCAGTTCCGCATTCATCAGGGCACGGGCCACCCGGCCGTTCCCATCGGTAAAGGGATGGACCTCGGTCAGCAGGAACATCAGTGCGCAGGCCCGCTGCAGCGACGCCGGTAGCCCTCTGATCCGCTCCAGGCCGGCACGGAGGGTCCCTTCCACCAATTCAGGCGAGACGAAGTGACTCGGTCCCGCGCGATTGGGCTGGGTCTTCCACGTTCCCGGTCCCTGCTCGGGACGGCCCTGCAGTATTGTCGCATGGCATCGGAGTATCCGTTCCAGCATCGCTTCAGGATCCGGGTCGTGCGCCAACCCTTGTCCCATCTCGCCGGGATCGGCCACGAAGCGATAGGTCCCCAGCACGTCATGGGCGTCCGCCGGGCGCTTGGCGGGGATCCTGCCCTGAAAGACGATTGCCTCCGCCTCGGCAACCTCGAAGGTGGCGCCCTCGATATAGTTCGAGAAGTACGCATCGAAAAAGGCGAGGTTATCCCAGGCCGTTCCCGAGAGGTCGGCATCCGGCCGGTCGCGGGGGACGGCACGCAAGAGGTCCGCCACCAGGGCGTCCACGCGTTGGATGGCCCCGGGATCGTACGGGTTCCCGGCCTGCCGTGCCCGAAGAAGCGGGCCGGCCGTCTTCGCCTGCCGGGTGCCTAACGCCGAGCCGATCAGGCGATCCAGTGGCTCGAACGCGGCCGCTCCCTTCATGCGGGGCGCCAGCTCACGGGCCTGATCGCGGAGCCGGTTGAGTCCCGCCTCGCCCCGGCTCCGGAGCACCGCCTCCAGGCGCTGCTCCACTGCGGCCTGTCCGACCGCGCGGCGGCCACCGGCGGTCGTGCGGCTGGGGGAGAGATTCTCGAGGAGGTGCCGAGCCTCGGAGGCGAGGAAGAGCGTCCCGGCGTACGGCATATCGCCGGGAAGCGCGCCCGGCCCGGCCACGAGGTGGATGGTCAGCCCGGGCACCCGGATCACCCGCGGGTACGAGGCCGTCAGCCACACATCGCCCGACGGGCTCGGCTGCCCCTCGAACGCCGTCCTGTGGCTTACGACCGCGCCGGCCGGACTGAGCGCCGCGATTACCTCCCAGAGGTGCCGACGGATCAGCACCTCGGGAGGGTCCGCCAGGTTCCTGGTGTACAGCCGTGGCGCCAGTCGCCTGAGCAGCCCGGCGCCCAGCGCCCGGCTGACTTCCCGCTTGATCTCCGACCGGGAGGGGAAGACCTCGGGCTGCTGTTGGACCCAGATCTGGCTTGCACCGGGCTTGCTGGGCTTTTTCGGTACCTTTGTCATGTCAAGGCACTGGTGTTGGGACCAGCGTCAAGATAGCGACTGGATCGTTGGGAGCAATGCCCGGCCTCTGGGGAGGGTCGAACCGGAGCGCATGGCCGGAGGATCCTCCTGATCTCAGCGGCGTTCTCCCGCACGCTTGGCCTGCCAGAGATCCCAGTGCAACTGCAGGGTGAGCCAGAAGCCGGCATCCATCCCGAACAGCCGCTCCAGGCGCAACGCGGTGCACTCCTGCAGCAACATCTCGCCTGGGTGGGTGGGCAGCCGGTGGATCAGCAGCAAGGTCGTCATGTCTGTCGCTTGTTTCTTGCGAATGGAGCGTACCGGGATCGAACCGGTGACCCCCTGCTTGCAAAGCGGCCCACCATGGCGCGGGCAGGCGGGCCACGGTGAGAAATCAACGACTTACGAGCTCGGCGCCGCCCGTTGGCGCCAGCTGGCGGGGCATCCGTGGCACAAACGGTGGCACAACGGGCCGCCGAAAGCACATCCCCGGCCAACGGTCCTGGGCGCCCGCCAAAGGGCGCCGTTTGGACGGAGTATTGTTCTTGCGAGAGCGCTCTGGCGCGGCCGTGCATGCCTTGTGGTCCCCTTCCATTGGCCCGACATTCCACACGACCCCAATTTACTTGGGACTGCGCCGAGGTTTTGAAAATGGGCACCAAGACTGGCATTGAGTGGACCGAGGCAGTGTGGAACCCGATGACGGGGTGCACTAAGATCTCAACCGGCTGCGACCACTGCTACGCGGAGGTCGTTGCGCACCGCCGTACGCGCGATGTCTACCTGCGTCAGCTCCCTGTCCGCAACTCCGCATCGAACCGCGAGGATCCCTTTGCACCACGTTTCTGGGAGAACCGCCTGAAGGATCCACTTCGCTGGAAGCGACCACTGCGAGTCTTCGTCAACAGCATGTCTGATGTCTTTCATGCCCACTTCTCGGTCGAGATGATCCAATCCGTGTTTTCGACAATCGTTGCTGCGGACTGGCACCAATTCCAGCTCCTCACAAAGCGGCCGGAAAGGGCTGTTCGAATTGCCCAGCAGCTACCGTGGCCCGAGAACCTCTGGCTTGGTACTTCAGTGGAGAACATGGATGTAGCCCGAAGGGTGGACGACCTGCGCCGCACGCCCGCCGCCGTGAAGTTTGTGAGCGCAGAGCCGCTGTTGGGGCCGCTCGATGCCTTGGACCTAAGCGGGATCGACTGGGTTATCGGCGGTGGGGAAAGTGGGGCCGGGGCCAGGCCTTGCGCACCGGTTTGGGCTACGGGCCTTCGAGATCACTGCGTGAGAGAAGGCGTGGCGTTCTTCTGGAAGCAATGGGGTGGCCACACTGCAAAGGCCGGAGGACGACTTCTCGATGGCAAGGTGTGGGACGAATACCCTAGATCTCCTTCAATGGCTCGCTGAACAGAAACCTGACCGGACCGCGTCCCGGCACTTTGAAGCGAAACAGCCTCGTCCTCATGGCCCCGAGCTGATGGGGAAAAACCGCCGAGTGCCCGAGAATGAACTTCCGGATGTTCGTCACTTTCCTACCCGTCCACTGAACCTCCTGCCCCGCAAATTGCTCGCAGAGTAGCGCCTCGACCGGCCCTAGATCCGCCTCGAGCTCTAGTCGGAGTATGTCCTTGACCCTGCCGGGGAGACTGCACGCGTTCAACGCCCCTATCGTGGCCTCCTTAATCGCAACCCTCCCAGAGGGTGACTTCGAGGCGTGAACTAGTGTGTACTCCCTCTGGCCAGCGCGATTCCGGACTGGAATCTGAGTTGTGAAGGTGGTGCCTAGTGTCTGAAGTAAGCCCTCGTAGGCATTGATGAGGGCCGTTCGTCGTGCCGGGCCGCTGGGGCAGCCGTGCACGGCTTGCTCCCAGCTCCCGCCACCGAAGGCAGTTTCTAGAATCTCTCGACACGCGCCACCATCCGACCAAGCGGGAGCATTCTCATCATCATTGGTCCACATCGGGTCGTCGAGCTGGTCGAAGAGCGAGTAGGCGCCCGGACCTTGTCTGCCAGATAGCTGGCCCTCCGCGGCCCCTGCCAGGCGCTCGGCGCCCGGATCATTGAACAGCACAAGGGCCTCATTCGCCTCCCCTGCGAGGCAGTCCGCGACCTGGTGGGCCGCCAAACCCTTGAGTCCGAACGGGTCGAGGAAGAAGAGCGTTGGAGTCTGAGAGTACTCGCTAAGTATCTGTGGTAGGTAGTCCTTCAGGGTTCCACGACGGACGTGGACGGAGTCGCCGAATGGCGCCATAAACTCGGCCAATTCCTCATGCCACTCGCGCTCCTGCTCGATGGCAATGACGTGGACCGAAAACCGGGCGCCCCAAGTCGCCGCTCAGGCGAGCTCCCGCTATTGCGGCGGCCCGAGCGAGAAGCAGGGGCGAGCCCGGGTTCCCAGCCCTATCGCGACCGCGGCCGGCGAACGCATCAACCACCAACAGCCGGTCGGTCGCCCGGCCCCGGGCGACCTTCTGCATCCAAGCATGCGCATAGCCCTCAAGCACGAGATGCTTGAAGAGGGTGTGGTCCTTGAACTCCTCCCAATACTGGCGATGCTGAGGCTTCAACGGCGTTCTCCCGAGACCGACACGACAATCACCTTCCGCCAACACGCCCGGTCATCGGCATCGGGCTCCCGGGCCGCCGGCCGCCTAAGTCGCTTGCTCAGGTTCCTCTGTTCACAGCTGGACGCACCGGTCGGGAACCCCTCGGGATTCCATGGTGCCCACAACCCCCTAGATGAAGCCACTTCCAACGATGCAGTAGGCGGCGCGGGAGGAGTGGTAGCCCGCGGTCTCCGCCTCCTCCCGGTCCCAGAAATGGACCAGCGCGTCGGACGCCTGTGCCTGGCGGAGATCGTCGCAGCGGCTGCTATTCCAGAAGTAGACCTTTCGGCTACTGTCGCCGGCGAAGAGTGTTGTTCCTGCCCGCTTTGCCTCCCGGCGGATACGCGCACGCTCCTCACGCGCCGCGGCGTCCCGCATGGCCCGGGCAGCGGACTCGGCGGCGCGCATCTCCCGGGCTAGGCTGTCACCGACCCTCGCCAAGCTGTCCTCGACCCTCTGCATCGCGGCCCGTTCTTCGGCCGCCAGGAGCGCGGCGGCGAGGGCGGCACTATCCACGTCCCAGTGAAACCGGTCCACTAGGCACCGGACGAACGCGCGACCCTCGGGCGACCCTTCCAGTATGGCGCACTGACGGAGGGGCTCCTCTCGTACCGAGGCGCGGCGCGCCTCGCAGGCCGCGAGGACCAGCGAGGACATCAGGACCCAGGCATTGATTCCTTTGGTCGCTAACGACGATCCCGAACCCCGCATGCCTGCCCCCCATTAGCCCCAACAGGTCATACCGCCGTTCCTGCATCCCCCGACTCGCAGCTGCCAGGCCGGCCGTCAGCCGCCCCACGGGCTAGGCGGAGTCACGGCCTCCTCCAACTCCCGGCGGAGCCTGTCGACGGTCAGATTGCCATACCAGATGGGCCCGAGATGTTCTGCTCCATCGATCTTCCAGGCCCAGACGGCATTGCCGGAGTGCGGCTGGCAAACCCTGGCGGATACGACATGCCCTAGGTGCCGGTAGTCGGGCAGCTCCTGCACCCCACCCTCCAAAGTCTCGAAAAACTCCGGCGGCACTGTCAGCCTACCGCCATCAGGCAACTCGAGGCGGATGTCTGCCGCGAACTCCTCGGCCCTATACCACCACCCGTCGTCAACGCCTGGGAGCCGCTCCCCTGGCTTCAACCTGGCTAGGATCTTCTTGCTCATTCTCCTCACCCCCGCCGTCGTCGGCGTATAGTGAGCGCACTGGCGAGCGTGCTCCACAATAGTGCGCTCACTGCGCGCCAGGGACCGCTCCCTTGGCACCGCGGCTTCCCGGCGTGCCTCCTCCGGGCACTGGCGCTCCCCGGCTGCCCGCGACAGGTTGGCACGATTCCGGCGCCCTCGCAAGACCCGGATTCTGCGCAAAACCCAGCCCTTGGAGGCCCGCAGGTCAGACGACGACGCCAACAGAGAAGCCTTCGAAATCATGGTACGGATCAAGGAGCAGATCGAGGAATCCCAGGCCGTAGACCGTTGGGTGTTTCGGGGACTGCTACTTGTCGGCCTGCTGGTGCCGCCAACACTTCTCGCGTTCGGCTTGTTCGGCCCCGCAGTGGTCGCCGCCCTGACGTGTTACGGGACCCTCATGGGCTTTCTTCTGTGGAGCATCCGGCTGTCCCAAGACGCGGGCACTGCGATAATCGTGAGTGCGATTTTCGGGGGAGGGGGGTGAGTGGGCGTCTGTGTGCTGGCCCCCGGCCAGCGCGGAAGGCCGGGCGCGGTACTGGGGGCCGCCTAGCCATGGCCCGAAATTATCAGCGGAGCGGTCGGTGCTGGGGCGATTTTCGCGACCTCGCCACCGCTCGTGGCCGGCGGGAGCCATTGCTCCCTCCCGGCCAACCCCGTGCGACGGAGGATCGCAACCTTGCCGCCCAACTCTTCGGCGCTCGGCTCCGGGAGTTGGAGGCAACCCGGGATGATGTGGCCCGCGGTCGGCCCGCCAGTGTGACCCTAGGTGACTTCGCGAGAGAGCACCTTGCCGCGAAGCGGGAGGCGGGCAGAGTCACCGGCGATTGGCTCGCCCTTCAGGCGGTGTTCTTGGAGCGGGCCGCAGTGTTCTTCGGACCCGGGCGACGGCTCACCGCACTGTCGGTCGAGGACGTGGAGCGGTGGATTGCCGCGCTCCGCCGGCAACCGGTGAAGGGGGCCAACCGCCCCCTCAGCGAGGGGAGTATCCGTCACCATCTCAACGCCCTTTCCAATCTGTACCGGCGCGCCCAATCGCGCCGGCTGGTCCCACCCGGGTTTAACCCTGTCGCGGCCCTCATGGAGAAGCCTGTCGGCCGCACCCTGGAGGCGGCATGGCTTGAGGTTCCCGACGCGGCGCTCCTGCTGGAGACCGCGCGCCGCCTGCCCCCACAGCACAATCCCCAGGCGTTGCCGTATCTCTATCAGCAGCTCGCCACCCTCTTGCTCACCGGGGGGCGACTGAAGGAGGTCCTGGGGCTGGAGGTAGACGACATAAGCCTTGACCGGCGCACGGTCTCCTTTCGTCCCAACGCCTGGCGCCGGGTCAAGACACGTGGCTCCGGCCGCACCGTGCCGCTCTGGCCGCAACTGGAAGAGATTCTCCGGCCGTACCTGTCCCGCCGGACCGCGGCTGAAGTGCTGGAGGACGCCCCCGCGCGACGGTTGCTCTTCCCAGCCCCCATCCGAGAGCGGGAGGCCATGCTCGGGGACATACAGAAGTCCTTGGATCGCGCCGCGATCGGGGCGGGGTTTCCGGAGCCGGCCCTCGACGATGAAGGGCGGCAGCGGAAGGACGAGCAAGGGCGTCCGGTCTGGCGAGGCGCGGTCCGGTCGAAGATGTTTCGCCACACTTACTGCGCCGCACGGTTGCAGACCCTTGACCACGGCGCCCCGGTCTCGCTCTACACCGTTGCCCAGGAGCTCGGCCATGGGAGCGAGGCCATGGTCAAGCGCGTCTATGGGCACCTTGGCCAAGTGCGCCACCACGCGGAGGTAGTGGAGTACCGGGTGGAGCAACACGCGGAGCGGCTAGGGGAGCGACTCGGCACAGTTGTAGAAAGGACGGCGACCTAGAATGTCGACTGAGGGGAACCAATCCGAGGGGCAGGACGGCGGCTCCCTCGGGGAGTCGGGGAGCATCGAGAGCGAGGTCGTCGGATACGATCAAGTCTTCCTTGAGGAGGCTGAGCGGGCGGTACTCCGCGCCAAGTCGGGGGAAGTGGCCAATAACCCTAGGGCTATCGCCGGAGCGACCGCCGCCGCGGTCCTCTGCGCGGCCGCGGCCTGCGAGGCCCTCCTATCGGAATACGTGACAAGGCAAGACTCAGCGCGACGACGCAAGCAACAGACAACGCTGAGCAAAGAGGACGTTGAGGGAATCCGTAAGCGAAGAGGAGCCGTCACACGATGGGAGGCGCTCCTCACAGCGGTTGGCGCGACGGCGAACCTGCAGGGCGGTGAGTACCACTCCCTCCGGTGTCTGTTCAAGCTACGCAATGTCGTCGCCCACAGGAACGCGCGCGCGATGCCACTGGGAACCTGGCCGGAATGCCTGAGGGATTGCGTGTCGGTGATCAGGGGGCTCAAGCGGGACCCCCCAGTCGACTGGACGAGTGCAGCCTACAATCCCGAGGTCGCCGAGTGGGCCCACAGGACGGCCGACACATGGATTGTCCTTATGCGCTCCGCGGGGGTCGTCCCAAGATGACCGAAGGGGCGAGTCGCTTGGCACAATCGGTGGCACATTCCTCGAGGATCGCCGGGCACAACAAGGCCCCGCGCGTCAGAAGTGACGGCGGGGCCTACGTTTGTCGAATGGAGCGTACCGGGATCGAACCGGTGACCCCCTGCTTGCAAAGCAGGTGCTCTCCCAGCTGAGCTAACGCCCCGAAGCCCGCGAAATATAGCCAGGGACGTTCGGGACGTCAGTGCGCCGCCGCCGGCCCCTCGGGATTCCCGGCCTTGAGCATCCCCACCGCGCCCTTGGTGGCGTCGGCCAAGGCGTGAGACACGAACGGGCGCGGGGCCCCTCCCCCCCGTCCGGAAACCCCGCTTGCCGACCCCACATCGCGACGGCTACTTCGGGAGGGGCAAAGGACATTCCTATCCCTCCTCTCGCTCCCGCCGCCCCAGGCCGGACCGGATAGATTCAGGCCGTGGACCGTCAAACCCTCGACCTGACCGCCCTCGGATTCCAGGCCGTCATCACCGCCCTCCTGGCACTGGTATATGCCGGCCTGTGGCGGCAGGAGCGGCAGGGGTATCTCCTCACCTGGGCCGCCGCGTGGACGATGTATGTCGTCCGCCTCGGGTGCATCTCCGCCTTCCTGGTGACCCGGCAGGAGGGGTGGCTCTTCGCCCACCAGATGGCCACCGGTGGGACCGCGCTGCTCCTGCTCCTCGCGGCCCTGCAATTTTCCCAGGGGCTGAAGTTCGAGCGGCGGTATTTGTGGACCGTCGCGGTCGTCGTGGGCTGGGCGTACGTCACGATCGGCGTGCTGCACAATTTCGCCATCGCCGGGGCGTCCTCGGCCGTGGTGCTGTCGGCCGTTACCCTGTGGACCGGCTGGGTCTTCTGGCGGTCCCGGCGGCGCGCCCGGTCGGTGAGCGCCACCCTTCTGGCCTGGACCTTCACCCTCTGGGGGCTCCACCATCTGGACTATCCGTTCCTGCGTCCTCTCGGGAGCGGAGCGCTCTACGGTGTGTTCGCCGACGTCCTGTTCATCGTGGCCACCGCGGTCGGGACGCTCTTCCTCGCGTTGAGCGAACGCCGGCACGCGCTGGAGGCGCGCAACGCGGAGCTGGAGCAGCTGACCCACCTCCTGCTCCGTGCCCAGGAGGAGGAGCGGCGGCGGATTGCGCGCGAGCTGCACGACGAGGCCGGCCAGATCCTCACCGCCGTGAAAATCGAGCTGGACCTGGATGGCCGCACCGAGGCCGGCGCGCTGGTGGGCCGGGCACTCAGCCAACTCCGCGACGTGAGCAACCTCCTCCGCCCCACGGTGCTCGATGACCTCGGACTGCTCCCCGCCCTCCGAAGCCTGGTCGAGGACTTCGGACGCCGGTCCCGGATCGCCGCGACGATCGAGAGCGCCGAATCCCTCCAGGGTCTGGCCCCGGAGCTGGAAGTCGCCCTCTATCGCGTCGTGCAGGAGGCGCTGACCAACGTCGCCCGGCATGCCGGCGCCACAACGGTTCGGGTGACCCTGCGGCTCGACGACGCCCGAGTCCGTCTGACGGTGGCGGACGACGGCCGCGGCCTCACCGGGGATCCGGTGCCCAACCTCGGGCTGCTCGGCATGCGAGAGCGGGTCGCGGCGCTCGCGGGAACCCTCGACATCGCCACCTCGAAAGACGACGGATTCCGCCTGGGTGTCACCATCCCGCTCGCCGGCGTGACCTGATGCCCGCGCGCCCGACCCGCGTGCTGCTTGCCGACGACCACCCGCTGGTCCGTGCCGGGGTGCGCAAAGTCCTCGAGGCCCACGCCGGACTCGAGGTCGTCGGCGAGGCCGCTGACGGCGGCGAGGCGTTGCGAGCGCTCGGTCAAACGGAAGCCGATGTGCTGGTCCTGGACCTCGCCATGCCGGGAAGCGATGGTTTCGAAGTGCTCCGGCGGGCGAGGGCGCTGCGGCCGGGACTCAAGATCCTGGTCCTTACCATGCACGCGAATGCCGAGTATGTCGCCCGCGCCATTTCCCTGGGGGCCGACGGGTACCTGCTCAAGGACTCGGCGGCACAGGATCTGGTCGCGAGCATCGAGGCGGTGGTACAGGGGCGGGTGTATCACAGCCCGGCCATTCAGCGGGAGCTCGCCCGGATGGTACGCGACGGCACGACCCAGCCGGGTCCGCTCGTCCAGCTCACCGAGCGCGAGCGCGAGGTGCTCCGCCGCGTTGCGCAGGGTCTCTCCACCCGGGAGATCGCGGCCCACCTCGGCATCAGCGCCCGCACCGTGGAGTCTCACCGTGCGAACCTGATGCGCAAGCTCGACCTGCGCTCGGTCGCCCTGCTCACCCAGTTCGCCATCCGGGAAGTGCTCATCGACCCTCCGTAGTTTCCCGGAGGGTCCCTCCGTAGAGCTGCGAATGGTCACCGAGGGGCCGCAGCTCTATATAGACTGGCATGCGGCTCCCTCGCTGGTCCCGGATGGAAGGCCCCGACCGTGCTTGACGCCGCACGCCGTCCGGCCGGCCTCGCCGCTCTCCGGGTCCTCTCCATCAGCCACCGTACGGCCTCGATCGAGGAGCTGGAGCGGATCGCCCTCGCTCCCGCGGATGCGACAAGGGTCGGCGCGCAGCTACGGCACCGGGGCATCGAGGCCGTCGCGCTTTCGACCTGTAACCGGACCGAGCTCTACTGGCGCTCGGCGGCGTCCACCGACGACGCCATCGCCGAGGCGGCGCTCCGGGGGGGGAGAAGCCTTGCCGAAGAGCGGTTCCTCCGCCTGGACGGAGACCGGGTCGTTCGGCATCTGTTCCGCGTGGCGGTGGGCCTGGAATCCCAGCTGGTGGGAGAGAGCGAAGTGCTGGGGCAGGTCCGCCACGCCGCCGAGCACGCCGTGGCGGCGGGCGCCTCGGGGCCGCTGCTCGACCGCCTATTCCGCGCGGCCGTCCAGTTCGGCCGACGGGCTCGGGCCGAAACCGGGATCGGGACGGGGGTGCTGTCGGCCGCTTCCGCCGCGGTCTGCTTGCTTCAGCGCGCCCACGGCGACCTCGCCGGTCGCACGGTGCTCGTTCTGGGGGCCGGCGGGGTCGGCGCGCGGGCCGCGAAGCATCTCGTGGCGGCGCGAGTCCGCCGCTGCGTCCTGCTCAATCGCACCGAGTCCCGGGCCGAGGCCGCCGCCGCGGAGCTCGGCGCGATCGCGGCGCCTCTCGCCGACTTGGGCCACTGGCTGAACGAAGCCGACGGCCTGATCGCCGCGGTCCAGGTGGGGTCTCCATTGGTCTCGGCGCCGATGCTGGCCGACCGGTCGGGACGGCGCGGCGGGCGGCTGGTCATTGTGGACGCCTCGCTGCCGCGGGCCGTCGATCCCGCCGTCGGCGACATGCCGGGGGTCGAGCTCCACGACCTCTCCAAGCTCCAGGTGCTCATCGCCGAAAACCGGGCCCGGCGGGAGGCCAGGATCCCCCAGGTGGAGATCCGGCTCGACCGGGCGATCGAGGAGTTCCGGCTCCGCGAGTTCCACCACGCCGTGAATCCGCTGGTGGCCGAGCTGCGGCTTCGGGCGGAAGCCGTCCGCCGGGCGGAGGTCCGGCGCGCTCGGCAGCGGGGCGAGGGTGATCCGGAGGCGCTTGATCGCGTCACCCGGCGGCTGGTGGACCGCCTCCTGAGCGTCCCGTCCGCGGCCCTCCAGGCCGGCCACATCCCGGTAGACGCCCAGCACGCGGGGTACCTCCGCCACCTGTTCGGGCTTTCCGGCAAGTCGGGCGATGGCGCGGCTTAGAGTGGGCACTCGGGCCAGCGCGCTGGCGCGCTGGCAGACGCAGTTCGTGATCGAACGCCTGGTGGCCCTCGATCCGGCCTTTCGCTGCGAGGTTGTGGAGTTGACGACCCAGGGCGACGACCTTCCGGACGCGCCGCTGGAGCAAATGGAAGGCATCGGCTTCTTCACCTCCACCCTCGAGCGCGCGCTCCTCGACCGGCGCATCGACATCGCCGTCCACAGCTACAAGGATCTTCCCGTCGGCAGCACTCCCGGGCTCATCGTCGCGGCCACCCCCGTGCGCGGACCGGCGGAAGACGTCCTCTGCGCCCGCGATGGGGCCACGCTTACCTCGCTGCCCGCGGGTGCGCGAGTGGGCTCCTCCAGCCTCAGGCGGCTGGCTCAGCTTCGAAGGCTCCGCGCCGATCTCGAGTTCCTGCCGCTTCGGGGCAACGTCCCGACACGCATCGCACGGGTCGAGTGCGGCGAGCTCGATGCCGTTGTGCTCGCCCGCGCCGGGCTCGAGCGGCTCGGGCTCATGACCGCGGCGACCGAAATATTTCCCCTGGAGCGCCTGCTCCCGGCGCCCGCCCAGGGTGCGCTCGCCGTGCAGGCCCGCAGAGAAGCTTCCGATCTGGTGGCCCGGCTCGCCGGGCTGACCCACCGGCCCACCCGCGAGGCGGTCGGGGCGGAGCGGGCCGTGCTGCGCGCGCTCCGCGGAGGGTGCGCGGTACCGGTCGGCGCGTACGCCTGGGTGGTGGCCGGGCGGCTTCATCTGGTGGCCGGGGTGTTCGATCCGGACGGCGGGGAGGCGATCGTGGTAACCGTCGAAGGCGACGGCGCAACCCGGACCGGCGAGGAGGCGGCGCAGCGGCTCCTTTCCCGGGGCGCCGGGCGGATTCTTGCCCGCGTGGCGCGCGCGCCGCGGGTTGCGGAGATCGACGGATGAGCGCGCCGCGCCTGCTTCGCGTGGCGGTCACCCGCAACGAGGGGCCGGACGGCGCTCTCGCGCGTGCGTTGCGCCGATGGGGTCTTGCGCCCGTCAACTGCGACGTCCTGACGTTTGCCCCGGCACCCGATCCCGAAGCGCTGCGGCGAGCCGCCGAACGAGTGGAGCGGTACGACTGGCTGATCGCGGCCAGCGCGCGGGCGGTGGCGGCTCTGCAGGACGCCCGGGGTGGTGCGCCGCTCCCGTCCGACCTCCGGTGCGCCGCCGTCGGGCTCCAAACTGCCGCGGCACTCGAACAGGCCGGCGCCTCACCACCCATGGTGACGGGCACCGCGGGCTCGGGGACTCTGCTCGCGGCCCTCAGGACGGCGGACGACTGGGCCGGGCGTTCGGTGCTGATCCCCCGAGCGGCCGAAGGGGGGCGGGAAATTGCCGAGGCCCTCCGTGCGCTGGGGGCCTCGGTGGACGAGGTGGCAGCCTACCGTACGGTAGTCTGTCCGCCCGACGAGGTCGCCGCCCGCTGGCGCCGGGCGGCACCGGATGCCGCCGTCGTGGCGAGCCCATCGGCGGCGCGCGCCCTGGTGGCGGGCGTGGGCGCCGAGACGGTGGTACGCCTCCGGGGGGTGGTGGCCATCGGCGGGACAACGGCGGACGCGCTGCGCGCGCACGGCATCGAGCCGTGGGTGCCTTCCCGCCCCGATTTCGAAGCGGCCGCGGAACTCTGCGCCAGGCGATTGGCTCTCTCCCTCACGGAAATTTCCTCGTGACCTTCCCCATCCATCGCGGTCGAAGACTTCGGCGAACGTCCGGCCTCCGCGCCATGGCGCGGGAAACTCGGCTCTCGGCGGACCAATTGGTGGCTCCGCTCTTCGTCGTGGGCGGCGCGGGACGGCGGGAGCCGATCGCCTCGCTCCCGGGCCATGCGCGGCTCTCCCCCGACCTGGCGGCCGAGGAGGCGGCATCGCTCGCCGAGCTCGGTGTCGGCTCGGTGCTCCTCTTCGGAATCCCGGCACACAAAGACGCCGAGGGGAGCACCGCGTGGGCCGCGGACGGGGAAGTCCCGGCGGCCATCCGGGCCATCAAGCGGGCCGCACCGGCCCTCGTGGTGTGGGCGGATGTCTGTCTCTGCGAGTACACCGATCACGGCCATTGCGGTGTGCTGCACAACGGCGAAGTGGACAACGACGCCACCCTGCCGCTGCTGGCGCGGGCTGCGACCGCCTACGCCGAGGCGGGCGCCGACGTGGTGGCGCCCTCCGACATGATGGACGGCCGGGTCGGGGCCCTGCGGAACGAGCTGGACCGCGGGGGATTCCACCGCACTGCCATCGTGTCGTACGCGGTGAAGTACGCCTCGGCCTTCTACGGTCCCTTCCGTGAGGCGGCCGGCTCGACCCCGCGGAGCGGGAACCGGCGCGGCTATCAGATGGACCCGGCCAACGTGCGCGAGGCAATTCGCGAGGCCACCGCCGACGTGCTGGAGGGTGCCGACGCCCTGATCGTGAAGCCGGGAATGCCCTACCTCGACGTGCTGCGGGCGGTGCGCGCAGAGGTGTTGGTGCCGGTCGCGGCCTATCAGGTCTCGGGCGAGTACGCCATGCAGCACGCCGCGGCGGAGCGGGGCTGGCTCGACCTCGGAGCCGCCATGTGGGAATCGGCCCTGGGCCTGCGCCGCGCCGGCGCGGATCTTCTCATCACCTATTTCGCCCGGCAGCTCGCGGAGGCGCTACGGACCGGGCAGCGTGCCGGCGGGGGATGGTGATGAGCGCTCCCAACCTGGCCATGGCGCAGGGCGCGCACGCGGCGCTGTTCACCCGGGCCGAACGGGTGACTCCGGGCGGGGTGCATTCCCCGGTGCGCGCCTTCCGCTCGGTGGGCCTCCCGCCCATCGCGATCGTCGAGGCGAGCGGGGCCCGGGTGCGGGACGCCGAAGGCCGGGAATTCGTGGATTGGATCGGGGCGTGGGGCCCGGCGCTGCTCGGCCATGCCCATCCGGCCATCGTCAGGGCGGTGGCTGCGGCGGCGGGGCGCGGGCTCATCTTCGGACTGGCATCGCCCAACGAGGTGGAGCTGGCCGAGCGGGTCACCGCGCGCGTGCCGGGGTGCGAGATGGTCCGCTTCACCGCGAGCGGAACGGAAGCCACCATGAGCTCGGTTCGGGTGGCTCGCGCCGCCACCGGCCGGCCCGGCCTGGTGAAATTCGCCGGGTGCTACCACGGGCACGCCGACGGTTTCCTGATCCGGGCCGGCTCGGGCGCGGCAACGTTCGGAATCCCCGACTCCCCCGGCGTGCCCGCGAGCACCGCGCGTGACACCTGGATCGCGCGCTACAACGATCTGGAGGACGTGGAGCGGTGTTTCGCCGAGGCCTCCGGGCAAATCGCAGCGGTCATTGTCGAACCGGTGGCGGGCAACATGGGGTGCGTGCCTCCGGTGCCCGGTTTCCTGGAAGGGCTGCGGGCCAGCTGCGATCGGCACGGGGCGCTCCTGATCTTCGACGAGGTCATCACGGGATTCCGCCTGGGTCCGGGGGGAGCGGCGGCGCGATTCGGCGTGACGCCCGACCTCATCGTCCTGGGAAAGGTCCTGGGGGGTGGCATGCCGCTCTCGGCCTTCGGGGGCCGCCGGGACCTGATGCGCGAGGTGTCGCCCTCGGGGCCGGTGTACCAGGCCGGCACCTACGCGGCCCACCCCGTCGCCGTGGCGGCCAGTCTCGCCGCCCTGGACATCATCGACGCCGACCCCGGCCTCTACCAGCGGTTGGAGCGTGCCGCGATGCGGCTGGTGGGCGGGCTCGAGGCGGCGGCGCGGGTGGCGCTTCCCGGAGGCGGCGTCCACCTGCAGCGGATGGCTTCGATGTGGACCCCGTTCTTCTCGTCGCGGCCGGTCCGGTCGTGGGACGATGCCGAAGCGGTGGATACCGCCGCCTATGGACGGTTCCACCGCGCCATGTTCGAACGCGGCATCCTGCTCCCGCCTTCCGCCTTCGAGTGCGCCTTCCTGTCGGCGGCGCACGGCGAGGCGGAGATTGCGGCGACCATCGCGGCGGCCGGCGAGGCCTTCGCGGCGGTGGCACGATGAACGACCGCTTCCTGCGCGCATGCCGGCGGGAGCCGGTGGACCGGACGCCGCTCTGGATCATGCGGCAGGCCGGACGGTACCTGCCAGAGTATCGTGCGCTCCGCTCGCGGGTGGATTTCCTCACCCTCTGCAAGACGCCGGAGCTGGCGGTCGAGGCCAGCCTTCAGCCGCTCCGGCGCTTCCCGCTCGACGCGGCGATCCTCTTCTCCGACATCCTGCTGCCGATCGAGGCGATGGGGTGCCCGCTCACGTTCGATCCCGGCCCCCGGTTCGCAACCCCGATGCGCACCCGGGAGCAGGTCGCGGCGCTGCGCACGCCGCCGATGGCCGAGGTGGTGCCCTACGTGGCGGAGGCGATTTCGCTCCTGGCGCGGGAGCTAGGGGAGCGGGCGCCCGTGATCGGATTCTGCGGCGCGCCGTTCACCCTGGCGGCCTATCTCGTCGAGGGGCAGGGCCGCGAGGGCTTCGGTGCCGTGAAGGCCCTCATGTACCGGGATCCCGACACCTTTCGGTGCCTGCTCGACAAGCTGGCCGATGCGATGGGCGACTACCTGACCCTGCAAATCCGGGCCGGTGCCCAGGCGGTGCAGATCTTCGACTCCTGGGCCGGGCTCTTGAGTCCGGAGGACTACCGGGCCTTTGCCCTTCCGGCGGTGCGCCGGGTGATCGCCGCCCTGGAGCCGCAGGTTGTGCCGATCATCTACTTCGCCGTCGGCGCGGGCCATCTCCTCGAAGACGCGGCCCGGTCGGGCGCCGACGTGCTGGGGGTGTGCTGGCGCACGCCGCTCGGGGAGGCGCGGCGCCGATCCGGGGGGCGCGTGGCGCTGCAGGGAAACCTCGATCCCCACGTCCTGCTGGGCCCGCCGCAGGTCGTGCGGAGCCGCACCCGCGAAGTGCTCGACGCCGCCGGCGACGGGGGTGGCCACATCATGAACCTGGGCCACGGCATCCTTCCCGATACGCCGATCGAGGCGGTTGACGCGATGGTCGAAGCCGTCGGCGCCGGCGGAACGGGGGCTCGATGATCGCGGGCTGGACGCCCGGGAGCACCGCTGCGCTCCTGGCAAAGTACGATCGGCCGGGGCCGCGCTACACCTCCTACCCGACCGCCGTCGAGTTTCACGAGGGTTTCACGGAGGGAGACTATCGCTCCCGCCTGGCAACGGCGGACCGGCGGAGCGCCGAGCCGCTCTCGCTCTACGCGCACCTGCCCTTCTGCGAGCACCGCTGCCTCTTCTGCGCCTGCAACGTGGTGATCACCCGGCACCGCGATGTCGCGTCCCGCTACCTGGACCAACTCCTGCTCGAGGTGGACCTTCTGGCGCGTCATCTGCCTTCCCGCCGGACACTGGCCCAGATGCACTGGGGTGGCGGCACGCCCACCTACTATCCGGCCGCCGACCTCGAGCGGCTCTTCCGCGCCATCGCCCGGCACTTCGAGTTCGCCGGGGACGCCGACATCGGCATCGAGGCGGACCCGCGGGTCACCACCGACGAGCACATCGCCGGGCTCCGGCGCCTGGGATTCAATCGGCTTTCGCTGGGGGTGCAGGACTTCGCGGCCGAGGTGCAGGAGGCCGTACACCGGATCCAGAGCCCGGAGATCACCGGCGCGCTGGTGGCCCGCGCGCGCGCGGAGGGCTTCAGGTCGGTGAACCTCGATCTGATCTTCGGACTTCCCCATCAGTCGCTGGAGGGATTCCGGCGCACCCTCGACCAGGTGCTGGACATCCGGCCGGACCGATTGGCGGTGTACTCGTTCGCGTTCGTGCCATGGATCAAGGCCCACATGAAGCACCTCCCGAAAGAGGCGCTTCCCTCCGGAGCGCTCAAGCTCGAGCTCCTCGCCCTGGCCATTGATTCGCTCGGAGCCGCCGGCTACCGGCAGATCGGGATGGACCACTTTGCGCTGCCGGAAGACGAGCTGGCCCGCTCCCTCGAGGCCGGCACGCTGCACCGGAACTTCATGGGGTACACCGTGCGGGCCGCCCCCGATCTGGTGGGACTCGGCATCTCGGCCATCGGGGACGTGGGGGGGGCGTTCGCCCAGAACGTGAAGAAGCTCACCGGGTACGAAGCGGCCCTTGCGGCGGGCCGGTTCCCCATCGAGCGCGGCTACGTGCTGACCGAAGACGACGCACGACGCCGCGATGTCATCTCCCAGCTGATGTGCACCTTCCGGGTTGATCTACCGGCGTTCGAGCAGCGCTTCGGCGTGCCGTTTGCGGCCTGCTTCGCGGCGGAGCTGGCCGCCCTTCGCGGCGCCGATTCGCTGGTGGCTCACGGCCTACTCGAGATCACCGAGGCGTCGCTCGTGGTCACCCGGCTCGGCCGGCCGTTTGTGCGCAACGTGTGCATGGCCTTCGACCGCCACCTCGCCCCGCACCCGGGCGGGGCGGCGCCGGTGTTCAGTCGGACAGTATGACGCCGGGGAGCGTCGTCGTGGTTGGCGCGGGCATGGCGGGTCTGTCGGCGGCGCACCGGCTCCTCGAACAGGCGCGCCGCGACCGCCACCCGCTCGAGCTGACGGTCCTCGAGGCTGCGCCGGGAGCGGGCGGGCACGTCGGCACGGTACGCGAGGACGGCTTCGTCGTCGAGAGCGGCCCCAACGGCTTCCTGAGCGGCCGGCCCGCCATGGAGAGTCTGATCCACGAACTGGGCCTCGGCCCCTCGGTGATCGAGGCTAGCCCGGCGGCTCGCCGGCGCTTCGTGCTTCGGGACGGCCGCCTGCGGCGCCTGCCCACCTCTCCTTTGACCCTCCTCACCAGCGATGCGCTGAGCCGGCGGGGCAGGCTGCGGTTGCTGCTCGAGCCGCTCCGACCGAGGTCGGCCACGGACGCGGAGGAGACCGTATTTCAGTTTGCCTGCCGCCGTCTGGGCGCCGAGGCGGCGGAGACCCTCGTGGACGCCGTCGTCGCGGGCACATCCGCGGGAGACAGTACCACGCTCTCCGTTGAGGCCGCCTTCCCCGACCTGGTCGAAATGGAGCGCGCCCACGGAAGCCTGACCCGGGCGATGTGGGTGCGCCGGAGAACCGGCATGCGGGCACCCCGGCTCCACAGCCTCGCGGAAGGCATGGGTGCCCTGGTCGAGAGCATCGCCGCCCGACTGGGGCCCGCGCTCCGGATCGGGAGTCCCGTGGCGCGAATCGGACGGGGGGCGGCCGGTTGGCGCGTCGAGCTGCAGGATGGCACCACCGTCCGGGCCGACCGGGTCGTGGTGGCCACCTCCGCGTGGCAGGCGGCGCCGCTGCTGGCCGGCTGCGACACCGAGTTGGCGCGGACGCTGCTCGAGACCCCTGCCGCGGGAATCGCCGTGATTGCCCTGGCCTACCGCGAATCCGACCTCGACCGGCCTCTCGACGGCTACGGCTATCTGGTCCGCCGCGGCGAGCGGCGGACCACGATCGGCGTCCTGTGGGAGTCGTCCCTGTTTCCCGGGCGGGCTCCGGCGGGCTTCGTCCTCTTGCGTGCCATGCTGGGCGGTATGCGTGACCCCGCCGCGGTCACCCTGGCGGAACCCGAGCTGGTGGATCGGGCGGTGGCCGAAGCGGCGGAGGTGCTCGGAATCCGGCGAGCCCCACAGCGCGCCTGGGTGTTCCGTCGGCCCTGCGCGATCGCGCAGTACACGCTCGGTCACCGCCGTCGCGTGCACCGGGTCCGGGCGGCCGCGGCGGCCCTGCCGGGGTTGGAGCTCTGCGGCACGTCGTTCGACGGCATCTCCCTCACCGCCGCCGTGGCATCGGGTGCCGACGCGGCAGCACGAACGTGGAATTCATGACCAGACGGCACGTCATCCTGCTGACCTATGGCGAGCCGCCCTCTGCGAGCTTCCTGGCACAGCTCCGGTACTCCTGGCGCATCCTGCTCGGCCTGACCCGCACGGTGGCGCCGATTCCCCTCTGGGTGCTCCCGTTCATCGCACTGCGGCGGGCCCGGCTTCGGCGGCGGCTTTGGCTCGACGAGCGCTACACCTCTCCGCTCGAGCCGATCACGTCGAGCCAGGTCGGCAGATTGAGCATCGCCCTCGCGATAAAGGCGCCGGCGGTGGACTGGCGGGTTCACCTGGCGTACGAATTCCGCGATCCGCTCCTCCGCGATATTCTGGATGCCATCCCGTCCGGTGAAGCGGTGGACGTGGTCCCGATGTACGTGACCGATTCCGCGTTCACGCACCAGATTGCCCGGACGGCCGTGGCCGAGTGGTCCGCCCCGCTGACGCGGCGCGGCCGCGCGCGGGCGGCCCCGGTCCGGGTGCTGCCGCCGATGGACGAGGCGACACTTGCCTCGCTCCTGGCGCAGCACGTGAGTCACGAACTGGCGGCCCTGGGTCATCGTCCCGGCCCCGATTGGGCGCTGGTGCTGGCCGCCCACGGCACGCTGCTCCAGCCGGCCCGGCCGATCGACACCGGGCGCGAAGCCACCGAGCGGATTTGCGGGATGCTCGCCCGGCGCTTGCAGCCCGACTTCGGCCTGGTGGTAAACGGGTGGCTCAATCACGTCTACGGCGGGCGCTGGACCGAGCCGCCGATTGAGGAGGCGCTGCGGCAGGTGGTGGAGGCGGGGTACCGTCGGGTGGTCTATTACCCATACGGCTTCGTTGCCGACAACGCCGAGAGCGAGCTGGAGGGACGGATCGCGCTGCGGGGTCAACCGGCGCTCGAAGCGGTGCATCTCTCCTGCCTGAACACTTCCCCGGGCTTCCTCGGTGCGCTCGCCGACGAACTGATCGCGGCGTTACCGAAGAGCTGAGCAGCGGCCCGCCCCCGGGTCAGTGCGCCGCCGCCGCTCCGCTGGGGTTCCCGGCCTTGAGCATCCCCACCGCGCCCTTGGTGGCGTCGGCAAAGGCGTGGGACACGAACGGATAAATACCCTCCTCCACCAGGTGGGTATCGAAGATCATCCCGCCGCCCATCGGCACCTCGAAGGTCTGCACCCCGCGAAGCGGGGTGTCGGAGCCATCGACATACACCCGATCGAAGATCGCGCCCACCACATGAAACGCGGAGACCCGGTTGGGGCCGGCGTTCACCACGTAGAACCGGAGCGGCTGGTTGACACCCACTTCCAGCGGATGGGTGGCGTAGAGGTTGGCGGCGCCGTTGAAGGTCACGTAGTCGGGCGCCAGATCCAGCATCCGCTGCCAGTCGAGCGACTGCACCGAGTCGGTGCCCTGCCTGGGGCCGAGATAGAACTCGCTCTGTACCAGCACGAACTCCCTGGCCGTGAGCCTGGGCCGGACCGGATCTACGATCAGCGCGCCGTACATGCCGTTGGCAATGTGCGCCGCCACCGGCGCGGTGCCGCAGTGATACATGAAGGCCCCCGCCGTCCGGGCCACGAAGCGGAAATGCAGCGAGTCGTTGGGCATCACGTTCACATAGGTGGAGTTCACCCGGTTCGGTGGACGGGTGGCGACTTGCGCTTCACGCCGCATGTGAGGTCTCGCGCTCGTAGGTGATCGGGGACCGTTGGCCGAGCGCGGCATGCCGACGGTGCGGGTTGTACCAGCCTTCGATGTAGCGGAAGACCGCGATGCGCGCCTCGGCCTGGGTGCGGAAGCAGCGGCGGGCGAGGAGTTCGCACTCCAGGGTGGCGAAGAAGCTCTCCGCCATCGCGTTGTCGTAGCAATCGCCGACGGAGCCCCGCGACGGACGGACGCCCATCTCCGTGCAGCGGTGCCCAAAGGCCAGCGCGGTATATTGGCACCCCTGGTCCGAGTGGTGAATCACCCCGGCGGGCTTGCGCTGGGCCAGCGCCATGTTGAGCGCGTCGAGCACGAGGTCCGTCTTGAGCGTGGTCGCCATCGCCCAGCCCACGATCCGCCGACTGGAGACATCGAGCACGATCGCGAGGAAGAGGAAGCCGGCCCAGGTGGGGATAGAGGTGATGTCCGCCACCCAGAGCTGGTTCGGCGCGGTCGCCGTGAACTCCCGGTGCACGAGATCGGCCGCCGCGGTCTTCACCGGCCCGCGCCGGGTCGTCCGCACGCCCCGCCGGCGACTGACGCCGTGCAGCCCGGCCTGCCGCAGCAAGCGGGCGATGCGCTTCTGCCCGACCCGGAGCCCCGCGTCCCGCAGATCCCCGAGCAAGCGCGGTGCGCCGTAGGTGCCATCGGAGCGGGTGTGAAAGTGCCGGAGCTGGTCGAGCAGCACCGCGTCCCGCTGCGCGCGGAGCGACGGTCCGCGCCGCTGCCACGCATAGAAGCCGCTCGGGGAGACCCGGAGGAGGCGACACATGGTCGCCACCGGGTAGACGGCCTGGGGCCGCTCGAGGGGATCGTGCCGGTCTCCCGTGCGAACCAGGCCGTGGCTTTTGCCAGGATCTCGCGCTCAAGCTTGAGCTGGCGATTCTCACGCTTGAGCCGCGTCAGTTCCTCACGCTCGGCGGAGGTCAGGCCATCGGGGCGCTGGCCGGTGTCGCGTTCGGCCTGCGCCAGCCAATTGCGGATCGTCTGGGCCGACGGCTCGAACTCCTTGGCTAACTCATCCGGGGTGCGCCCGGCCCGCACCAGCTCCAGGAGCTGACGACGGAACTCGGGTGGGTACGCGGGACGGGGTCGGGGCATCGGGATATCCTCCTCTGCAAAGAGTGGGGTATCCACGAAACCGGGTCAACTCCAGTTTCGCCTGCGGCGGCCAGTTTGGCGCCGCCATGCCCGAGATCTCCCGATTCTTTGGGATCGTGATCCAGATGTACCCCCGCGATCACCTGCCACCGCACTTCCACGCCCTGTACGCCGGCGCCGACGCGCTGATCGGCATCCGGCCCGTAGCGCTCCTGCAAGGCCGCTTGTCGCCGCGGGTGCTGGCGCTTATCGTCGAATGGGCCCAGCATCACCAGGCGGAACTGCTGGCCAACTGGAACCGGTTGCAGCGAGGTCAGCCGGCCGTACCCGTTCCGCCACTGGAGTGATGCCATGGAGGTGGAGCTGCCGCCAGGCATGCCGTTCCCGCGGGTCACGGCCGTGGAGGTCGTTCGGCCCTACGGCCTGCACCTGACCTTCGAGGATGGGACGAGCGGGGTGATTGACGGCTCGCGCTGGCTGCGCCACGAGCCGCTCGGCGTCTTTGCGCCGCTGCGCGACCCTGCCGAATTCGCCAAGGTCCACCTTCGACCCGACCTCGGAACCATCGCCTGGTCCGACGACCTCGATCTCTGCCCCGACGTCCTGTACGCCCTCGCCCACGGTATCCAGCTTCCAGGCATTGACTGAACTGCCCGCCCGGGCCTGCTAGCCCAGCGCCTTTACCACCAGCAGTTCGTTCCCCCGCTCGTCAATCACCTCACCGCCACCTGCTTCCGCTCTGCCGCCTCGAACGGAGCACTGGTGGTGCCGGCCAGGTGGTCCCACAATGACTCCCCGTACTCCGCCCGTAGCTCGCGCATGAGGTCGTCCAGGGCGCCGGTCTTGGGAAAAAGCGCCTGGTACACCCGAAAGCAGCGGGTCGAGGGGAGCCAAGGTGTCCCCGCGTTTTCCCGCTCTTGACGGCCCGTTATATTGGAAGTGCTTCATCCCGCCGGGTACGTCCTGGTGGTGCCCGTGGGCTACGATCCACGGGCTTTTCATTTGGGGGTAACCCTATGCGTGTGAATGTGTTCGTGGACGGATTCAACCTGTATCACGCAATTGACGGCACCCGCCGGCACCACCTCAAGTGGCTTGACCTCAAGCGACTGGCCCTCGAGTTTGCTCCCCCTCCCCAGCACCTCCTCGATACGGTCTACTACTTCTCCGCCTACGCCACCTGGCGGCCGGATGCGTATTCCCGTCACCGAGCCTTCGTTGCAGCGCTGAAGGCCAGCGGTGTTGAGCCGGTCATGGGCGTCTTCAAGGAAAAGGGCCGAACCTGCCACACCTGCGGCAGCGCCTGGAACGACCACGAGGAAAAGGAGACCGATGTCAATATCGCGCTTCATCTGCTGCGCGACGCTCAGATGGATCGATTCGATCGAGCCTTGATCATCTCAGGCGATTCAGACCTCGCACCCGCAGTGCGTATGGTGCTGACCCTGTTCCCGGCAAAAAAGCATCAGGATCCTCACCCCCTACGGTCGCCCTCATAGCATGGATCTGGTCAATGCGGCTGGCGGTAGTGCCAATGCCCGACGGATGAAGCTGATCCACGTTGAACGCTCGCTGCTGCCCGATCAGGTCACTGGCCCGGACGGGAGCGTGATCGCCACGCGCCCCGCCAAGTACCGGCCCCCAGGCTAGAGGCCTCCCCGACTGGGGAATGCCGCTCGCGTTTTTCCGGTTAGTCGCCCTCCCTCCGGCCACACTACCCTGGGCCCATGCGCCCTTGCCTTCCTCGTTGCCGAGGCACGACCTTATGGCCATGCCGTTGCCTGCCAGCCCCCCGTCCCTGCTGCCGCGCTACACCCTCGCGGACCTCGACGCCTTCCCCGACGACGGGCAGCGCTACGAGGTGCTGCAGGGGCACCTCCTCGTGACCCCTCAGGCAGGGCCGCCACACCAGTTCCTGGCCTCCCGCCTCACTGCCGCCCTGGTCGGCTATCTCGGCGAGGCCGCCCAGGTCGCGGCGCCGGGCGCCGTCCGGCGCAGCCCGGACATTCACCTGGAGCCGGATCTTCTGGTCGTGCCCACGCCCCTGCCGCCCAGCATGGACTGGGCCGATTTCCGCGACCACTGGCTGGCCGTCGAGATCTACAGCAAGGCCTCCCGGCTCTACGACCATGACTACAAGCGCGATGCCTATCTCGCCCTCGGCGTGCGCGAGGTGTGGCTGATTGACCGGGGCCAGCGCTGCATCCTGGTGTCTACCACCGAGGTCCGGGATCGGAGAGTGACCGAGGTCCTCCGCTGGCACCCGCCGGGAATGGCGCAGCCGTTCGAGCTGGCGCTGGAAGGGCTGTTTCGGGGGTTGTAGGCGATTGGGCGATCAGGTGGTTGATCCGCCGCCCCTGCCTCTGCATACTCTGTCGCCCTCTGCCAACGGACGTTCATGAGCAGCGCCTCCCCGATCCTCATCAACGGCGACTGGATCACGCCGCGCTCCAAGGTCCTCCGCCCCATCCGGAACCCCGCCACCCTGGAGCAGGTCGGCCTCACCGCCGACTGCACCCCGGAAGACGTGGGCCTGGCGGTGGAGTCCGCCGCCCGGGCCCAGCCGGAGTGGTGGCGGATCCCCGGTGCCGACAAGGCCAAGCTGCTCCGCGAGGTGGGCCGGAAGATCCGCGCTCAGGAGCACGCCCTGTCCCGGCTCATGACCCAGGAGACCGGCAAGCCGCTGATCGAGGCGGTGGACTGCATCGACTGGGTGGCGGCGGCCTTTGAGTATTACGCCGAGGTGGGCCGGCGGAGCTTCGGGAATTCGATCCCGCCGGTGGCGCCGCACCAGGTGAACTTCACCATCAAGGAGCCGTACGGCGTGGTCGCGGCGATCGTGCCGTTCAACTTCCCACTGCTGCTCATGGCGTGGAAGGTGGCGCCGGCGCTGGCGGCGGGGAACACGCTGGTCTGCAAGCCGCCGCACCAGAATCCGCTGTGCGGCCTGCTCATGGCCCGGTGTTTCGACCACCTGCCGCCCGGCGTGGTCAATTTCGTCACCGGCGGGCCCGACACCGGGGAGGCGCTGGTGCGCCACCCCAAGGTCGATCTCATCGCCTTTACGGGATCGGTAGCTGCGGGCCGGAAGATCGCCGCCCAGGCCGGCGCCGACCTCAAGAAGGTGAACCTCGAGCTGGGCAGCGTGGACCCGTTCATCGTCTTCGGCGACGCCGACCTGGACATCGCCGTCCGCGGGGTGGCCTGGGCCCGGCTGCTCAACGCCGGCCAGGTGTGCACCTCCGCCAAGCGGATCTACCTGGTCGAGCCGATCGCCAGGGAGTTCACCCGGCGGCTCAAGGCCTACGTCCAGACGCTGATCGTGGGCGACCCGATGCAGCCGGCCACCGACATCGGCCCGCTGATCTCCGAGGAGGCGCTGGCCAATGTGGAGCGGCAGGTCTCCGAGTCCGTCACCGAGGGCGCTACGCTGCTGCTGGGCGGAAAACGGATCCAGCCCGACGGGCTGCCGGGGCACTACTACGAGCCGACGATCCTCACCAACGTGCGCCACGGCGGGATCCCCACCCGGGAGGAGATCTTCGGCCCGGTGCTGTCGCTCACCGTGGCCAAGGACAACGACGAGGCGATCTGGATGGCCAACGACTCGAAGTTCGGCCTGGGCGCGTGCATCTACACCCGAGACCTCGAGCTGGCCATGCGGGCGATGCACGAGATCAAGGCCGGCACCTTCTGGATCAACGACCCGCTCACCGACAACGACGCGGCGCCGTTCGGCGGGATGCGTTGGAGCGGCGTGGGCCGGGAGCTGGGCGAGGAGGGGCTCGACGCGTTCCGGGAACCCAAGCACGTCCACCTGGATTACGTGATGGAGCGGAAGAGTTACTGGTTTCCGTACGCGGAGCGGTAGGCGGTTGGGCGGACCGACCAGCCGGCGCGGGTCCGGAGAGGGATGGTCCGGAGGTCGGACCGTCAGTGTCCGGTCCCAGACCGGAGGACCATCCCTCCCCGGGCCAAGCCGGGAGCTGGGCGGCCCGCCCCCCCTTCATTAGCCGCAGAAGTGTAAGCTCCGCACGACTCTCCGGAATTACTCGCAGCTACCCGTCTGGCTCCGCCAATCTGGCGGGCCCGGCGTCAGACGTTCGCCCGGCCCCGCCATCCCACCCCCTGGAGCTCGACTCATGGTCCTCGAAGAACGTACCCCCCTGCATGTTCCCGAGCTTTTCCTGTTCGAGGACGAGGACCTGACCTACGCCATCGACGGAGCCGCGCCGAACTGGATCGCGGTGGATCGAGCGGGCGGGTCCCTGCTCAACACCCTGCTGGAGCGGCGGGGCAGCCTGACCTTCGGTCAGTTGACCGCCCGCTACGCTGAGCAGCACGGGTTCGGCGGGGGCAAGGCCTGGCTCCACGTGCACGACTTCCTGACATCGCTCGACCGGGCCGGGATGCTCGCCGCCACGCCCCACGCCACGCCGGCCTACCCGGGGCGCTCGGCGCTCATTCAGCCCGATGGACTTCAGGAACTCTGGTTGCAACTCAACAACAACTGTAATCTCGCCTGCGGCCACTGCCTGGTCGGATCCGGGCCGGGCAAGGAGCCCGGCCTCCCGATCGAACACCTGCTGGCGATCGTGGACCGGGCGGTCGAGCTGGGGATCACGCGCCTCTACATCACCGGCGGGGAGCCGTTCGTCCGGCGCGACATCTTCCCGCTGCTCAGGCACGCCTCTGAGGCCAGGGGGCTGGAGGTGATCGTCCTGACCAACGGCACCGTGTTCCGGGGCGCCATCCGGGATGACCTGAACGAGCTGGACCGGGCCCGGATCCGTTTCCAGATCTCGATCGACGGGGCGACCGCCGGGACCAACGACCCGGTCCGTGGAGCGGGCACCTTTGAACGAGCCGTTGAGGGTGTCAGGCTGCTCGCGGACCTGGGCTTCGACGTGTCGTTGACCACCGTCACCACCAAAGAGAATCTGACGGAACTCCCCAGCATCCCCGCCATCGTCCGGGCCACGGGGGCCAAGAGCCAGCACCTGATGTGGACCCACCGCCGGGGCCGGGCGGCGGCAAGCCTGAACGGCTACTTCCCGGATGTGCTCGACCTCACCGATGCGGTGCTGCGCACGGTGGCGGGCGCGGAGGCGCACGGAACGGTGCTGGACAATCTCGAGGCCGTGAAGCGCCGCGTGAACGGCGTGCCGGGAGTGAAGTACGATTTCGGCAATGGGGGATGGGATTCCCTGTGCGTCAACTTCGACGGCAAGGTGTACCCCACCCCGGCACTGGCCAACGAGCCGGCGCTCTACTGCGGCGACGCTACCCGGCAGGACCTGGCCGACATCCTGGCCTCCTCGACCGTGGTGCAGCAGCTCCGGCGCGCCAGCGTGGCGCACAAGCCCTCCATGAATGCCGACCCGTTCCGGTTCCTGACCGGCGGAGGTGACTGGGAGCACGCCTGGTGCTTCTCCGGGGGAGATCCTCTCGCCGCGGACCCCTACTACCCGGTCCAGCTCGCACTCATCCGCCACGTGATGACCACGCTCGGCCGGGAAAAGCGGGACCGCCGCAATCGGCGGGCCGGCTACGACGCGCCGGTGGTCCTCCATGCGATGGGGGACGGCGCGGTGGCCTGCGACACGGCGGACGGACAATTGGCCGAACGGCCGGTGCTCACGCTCCACTCCAACTGCGTGCTGTCGTTCGACGTCGACCGTCCGCGGGCCAAGGTCCGGGAGTACTACGGCAACGCCGCCGAGCAGCCCCAGCCCGACCTGTGCTGCCCGACGCGGTACGATGACACGCTCACCGCGCACATTCCCCAGGACGTCATCGACCGATTCTACGGCTGCGGCTCACCGATCGCGCTCGCCGGCATCGCGGCCGGAGAACGGGTCGTGGATCTCGGCAGCGGGGCCGGCATCGACGTGTTCATCGCCGCGAAGCTCACCGGCCCGGAAGGCCAGGCTATCGGCGTGGACATGACGGATGCCATGCTGGCCGTCGCCAACGAAAACCGGCCCATGGTCGCCGCCGCCCTCGGCTACGACGTCACCGAGTTCCGGAAGGGCTTCCTGGAGCAGATTCCGGTCGGGGACAGAAGCGCGGACGTGGTCACCTCGAACTGCGTCGTCAACCTCTCGCCCGACAAGGCGCGGGTCTTCGAGGAGACCTGGCGGATCCTGAAGGACCACGGCCGCTTCGTCCTGTCGGACATCGTGAGCGAGCGGGAGGTGCCGCCCCACCTCAAGGTGAACCCCGAGCTCTGGGGCGAGTGCCTGGTGGGCGCCCTCACCGAGGCGGAGTTGCTGGCCCAGCTCGAACGGGCCGGCTTCTACGGCCTGACCGTGCTCCGCAAGAGCTACTGGAAGGATGTCGAGGGATATCCCTTCTTCTCGATCACGGTCCGGGGGTACAAGCACGAGAAGACCGCCGGCTGCGTGTTCCAGGGTCACCGGGCAATCTACCTCGGACCGGGCAAGGCGTTCATCGACGAAGAGGGCCATCTCTTCCCCCGGAACGAGCCGGTCGAGGTGTGCACGGACACCCTCGCACGGCTCACCCGGGAACCGTACCAGAGTGCGTTCGCCGTCCTCGAGCCCGGCGCCGATCGGGTCGGATATGCCTGCTGCAGCACGGGCGAGGGCTGTTGCTGATGGCGCTCCTCCTCGTGCTCCTCATGATCGGCGTCGCCTTTGCCAACGGTGCCAACGATGTCTCCAAGGGCGTCGCCACGCTGGTGGGCGCCGGCCTGGCGACCGAGCGCCGGGCCATCGTGTGGGGGACCATCTGGACCATGCTGGGCGTCGCCGGGGCGGTCTACGTCTCCCAGGGCCTGATCGCGATGTTCTCGGGACGGGGTCTGCTGCTGGTCCCGCCGACGACCCTCGCCTGGCCCATCGCGGCCATGACCGGTGTCGTCGGGTGGCTGGCGTTCGCCACCCGGGCCGGGCTGCCGGTATCCACCACCCATGCGCTCGTCGGAGGGCTGGTCGGGGCAGGTCTGGTCGCGACCGGGCCGGGCGGCATCGAATGGGCCTCGCTGTCGCGTAGTGTGGTGGTCCCGCTGCTGCTCTCCCCGGTCCTCTCGCTCGGCCTGGTCTTCGGCGCCTTGCCGCCGGTCGGCGCCGTTTTTCGGCGTCTCGGCGGATACTGCGTCTGCGTGGAGCGGACGGCGGTCGCGCTGGCCCACGCCGGCCCGGGTCATGCCTACGCCGTAGAATCCGGTCTGCATGTCATTTCCGGAACCGCCTGCCCGCCGCAGGTGCTCACCCGGCTCAACGCCCTCGACTCCTTGCACTGGCTGACCGCGGGCCTGACCAGCTTTGCGCGCGGCCTCAACGATGGGCCCAAGATCGTCGCGCTCGGCCTGCTGGCCGGCACCGCACTGGGTCTGGGGACGCCCGCCCTCCTGGCGCTGGTCGCGACGGCGATGGGCGCCGGCAGTTATTTCGCAGGACGGCGCGTCACGGGAACGCTCGCCACCAAGGTCACCGCCATGTCCGGTGCCGAAGCCCTGACGGCAAACGCGGCGACCTCGACTCTGGTCGGTCTGGCGTCGGCCTTCGGGATCCCGGTGTCGACCACCCACGTCTCCACCGGCACGGTCATCGCCGTGGGCCTGCACCGCCGCCAGGTTCAGTGGCGACCGGTGGGCGAGATGCTCATCGCCTGGCTGGTCACGCTCCCCGTGGCGGCCCTGATTGCGGCGGCCGTCTATGCGCTGATCGGGACATGAGCATACGGCTGTCGGTCATCATCCCGGCGCTCAACGAGGCGGTAGCGCTACCGCTGCTCCTGAACGACCTGCGCCCGCTGGACGGGCCAGACATCGAATTCCTGGTCATTGATGGCGGCTCGACCGACGGCACCGAGGCGGCGGCCCAGGCGGGGGGAGCGCGCGTCCTGAGCTCCCCTCCCGGGCGGGGGCGCCAGCTCCGGCTGGGTGCCACGGCGTCCCGCGGCGACTGGCTGCTGTTCCTGCATGCCGACTCGCGGCTCGGGGCGGACGCGATCGCCGCGTTGCGGGGGGCTCTCGACCGGCCGCGCCCGTTCACCGCGGCGGTCTTCCGGTTTGCCATCGACCTGCCGCGGGGATGGAAGGCGTTCATTGAGCGAGGGCAGGCATTTCGGGAACGGCTGCTGGGGCTGCCGTACGGCGACCAGGGCCTGCTGGTGCGACGGGAGGCGTTCGAGGCGGTGGGCGGCTATCCCGACCTTCCCATCCTGGAGGATGTGGCGCTGGTGAAGAAGCTCCGTCGGCGACACACGATCGAGCGGCTCCCCGCCGCCCTGGTCACCTCGGGACGGCGCTACCGGCAGCGTGGAGTGCTCCGCACCTGGCTGGAACACACCGTCCTGATCATCCTCTATGGGATTGGCGTCTCACCGGCGCGGCTTGCGACCTGGCGCCATGCCACGCCGTTCCAGACCGTCTGAGATCCTCGGGGTCTTCGTCAAGGCCCCGGAGCCGGGCCGGGTCAAGACCCGGCTGGCGCACAGCATCGGTGCCGTCGAGGCGGCGGCGCTCTACCGCCGCCTGGGCCGCCAGGTGGTGGCGCAATGTGCCGCTCCTCTCGATCACCGCACCGCGGTCTGGTACGCGCCCGCCGATGGTGCCGCGGGCGTCCAGTCGTGGCTGCAGCAACTCGGGGTGGACGAATTCATTGCGCAGCGGGAGGGTGGGCTCGGGCGGCGGATGTCCGCCGCGATCGGGCGACATTTCCGGGCCGGTGCCAAGCGCGTGGTGGTGATCGGCTCCGATTGCCCCGGGGTCGACGGGGTGCTCGTCCGCCAGGCCTTCGGTGCTCTACGCACGGCTGACCTGGTGCTGGGCCCCACGGTGGACGGAGGTTTCTACCTGATCGGACTCGCGGCGCCGGCGCCCGGTCTGTTCCGGCGGGTGGCCTGGTCGACCGCCAGCGTGTTTCGGCAGACCGTGGCGAACGCCGAGCGTCTGGGCCTGGTGGTAGCCGAGCTCCCCCGACTCCGAGACGTGGACACGGTCTCGGATGCGCAGGCGCTCGGGTGGCTCCGCGCAGGAAGAAAGCACCCTTGATTGGTGTCTCAGGAGGGCAACCCAAGGCGCCGGCACCCCCGTCCGGAGCCCATGAACCCGGGCCTTCCGCTCTCGCGACCAGGCCGGCTCCCCGAACCTCGATGCGGACAGGTCCCGCGCGTGGAGCCGGGCCGCCGCCGAGGCGGCGGCCCCCACCCGCGGGAACGATCTCATGGCCATTACCAATTCGCCGAGAATCGGCCGTACCTGGGTCGGGGTCGCCGCCACCTTTCTTGCGATCCAATCGGCCTTCGCCCAGCGCCCTCAAGACGCAGGCTCCTGGCGCACTGACTTCTCGAAGACGACGGTCGAGCTCACCGAGGTGGTGCCAGGGGGGCCACCGAAAGACGGGATTCCCCCGATTGATCATCCGCGGTTCGTCCCGACCTCAGAGGCGCCGTGGCTCACCCCCCGCGAACCGGTGGTGGTCGTCTCCGCTGGCGGGCAGGTCAGGATCTACCCGCTGCAGATCCTGATCTGGCACGAGATCGTCAACGACGTGGTCGGTGACCTCCCAGTGGCGATCACCTACTGCCCCCTCTGCAACACGGCGCTGGTGTTCGACCGCCGCATCGACGGCCGGCTGCTGGACTTCGGGACGACCGGCAAGCTGCGCCACTCCGATCTGGTCATGTATGACCGGCAGACGGAGACGTGGTGGCAACAGGCTACTGGCGAGGCGATCGTGGGGACAATGGCGGGCCTTCGCCTTGCGCCGGTCGAGGCCCACTTGGTGGCCTGGACCATGGCAAGGAGGTACTACCCGAAGGCGCTGGTGCTCTCCCGAGAGACCGGATACCAGCGGCCGTACGGGCACAATCCCTACCTGCGATACGACGCGCAACCGGGTCCCTTCCCGGCCCTCTTCCCCAGGAAATCCGATCCCAGACTCCCGGCGATGGAGCGGGTTGTCACCATTGATCTGGCCGGTGCCCCAGTGGCCTATCCCTTCAGTCGCCTTCGGCGCGAAGAGGCGGTCCATGATTCGGCCGGGCCCCTGCCGCTGGTCGTGCTCTGGACCGCGGGGACGGCCAGCGCGGTTGATTCCGATGAGTTCGGCCAGGGTCGAGACGTGGGGGCGGTGGGGGTATTCGACCGTCGACTCGACGGCCGGTTGCTCGCGTTCGAACCCATCGGCGGCGGCCGCTTCCGGGACACGGCGTCGGGAACGATCTGGAACCTTCTCGGGCAGGCGGAAAGCGGCCCCCTCGCCGGGCGCACCCTCAGACCGATCCCCCATGGCAACCATTTCTGGTTTGCCTGGGCCGCGTTCCGGCCCGAGGCTCGGTTGGCATTGCGCTGACCGGCACTCACGTGCTGAGCCGGTCCGTCCCTACGACCGTAATCGCCCACCCGGCTACGTAGGACGTCAGCGCTCAGTAGTGTCCGGTGAACGGCACGATGGGGCGCTGTAAGTATAAGGGCGATGGCGAGTTGCCCGCGAGTTAACGGCGAATCGATTTCAACTCAGCCGTAGCTTGGAGCCAGCATCTCTCCC